>Ga0307507_10000919_pt1 | contig 65499 bp, 28 predicted proteins | sample 7_EM_MG_FD_207223 | JGI IMG/M metagenome (GOLD analysis project Ga0307507, IMG submission 207223) | Populus trichocarpa ectomycorrhiza microbial communities from riparian zone in the Pacific Northwest, United States - 7_EM | ecosystem: Host-associated > Plants > Roots > Unclassified | place...
TCGATGTATCGTATGCATATCGGTACGATTATTGTCTGTGTAGGTAGTAGTACGGTACTAGCGACAGAGTCATTCGGGTGGCAGTATAATGCCAGCAATGGAGTCGTATTCGTAGGCGTATCGGCACAAATTCTTGTCTGTCTGTAGGCGTATTGGCACGTCTTAATTCCTCTAGCAATTCTTTCTTTGTTATATGCGGGCAACGAGACGGAAGAAGAGGCACCAATATATAGACGCTATTAGATGTGGTATTCAACGTGGCAGAGCCGCTAGAATTGTGGCAGAGTGTTAAGAATATAGGAATAGCGTGCTAGTAGAACTTTAAGAGTCTGGCAGAGCTAAAATTGTCGTAAGATAAGGGCGCGCTAGCAACTGCCGTAGATGCTAACAGAGGGGTTTAAGGGCCGGAGAGCGCGTTATTAACATAATTTCTTAACAGGTTCAGTAAAGAAGTTAAGTTTAACGTTGCGTAAGAGGTAAGGGGTAGTTGCGCAAGAAGCTAAGGGGGAGTTGGGGAACGCGTGGTCTTCTTCGTGTTCGTATAAGGAAGTAAAGGTGGCAAGCTTACGGTAAGCGTAATAGACGTAGAATTAAGGGCGGGTGAGGCTGTTAATTCCTTAAATATCTTTTAAATTCTTTGCTCGTATAAGGAGGAAAGAAAATATCTGATATTCCTTAGCATAAGGTAGTTCCGTGAGTTCGTGTAAGGAAGTCATAGAGGCCTTATCTCTTCTGAAAAGACCTTATCAATCTATGGTATAACCTGTAAGGTTAACCATTGATCAATGTAGGTTTCACAGGGGGGTGGCCTATTAAGAGTATACTCTTGTTCTGATGTTGTTGCAAATAGGTATTAAAAGCAAAGGATCGTAAGAATCGCAGTGCTTAAGTAGGGGGCTAATAAGTCACCATAAGGGTAACTAATCAGATACACGCGACCGCGCAATATACATTCCAACAGTTATATTAATATGTTAGGCTTCTAATTGAGTTTGCCTGGTTAGTATGTAATCTTAAAGTTAAATTGTAAGAGATATTCGGCCCAACGAATTTAGTGCTGTATTAATTGCTTTATGGTTATAAAATACTGCAGGTTTTTATGGTCCGTTAATACGCGTATTAGAAACAACAATCCTTTAAGCTTAGGACGCCATTGTTTAAAGCATTTAATGATTATAAGCAGTTCCTTATTGTATATCTTATAGTTTAATTTAATAGGGACAAGTTTCTAGGAGAGAAAGGCTACTAGATATAGCTCGCCGTTTTTATTATATTGTAATAACACCCCCCCTAGCGCATAATTAGACAAGTCCGTTTTAACAATATATTTAAGGTTAGGGTTAAAGTAGGTAAGAATTGGAGCAGTTATAAAATAATGTTTTAGTTTATTAAAAGCTTGTTTATATTTAATAGTCTATTTAAATCTTATGTTCTTCCTTATTAAGTTTACTAATAGCTAAACAATTTTTAAGAAGGGATTAATAAATTAATAATAGAAATTTGTAAATCCTAGAAATCCTTAAATGTTTTATACGCTACTAGGACTTTCCTAGTTTATAATTGCAGCGACTTTCTTAGGGTCCATTTTAATTCCGTCGTGGGATATAATTAAGCCTAAGTATATAACTTTAGACGCGTAGAACTTGTATTTCTTAATATTGCATTATAAGCCCGCATCTTATAGGCGTTTAAGGACCATTCTAATGTGTTTCTAATATTTAGAAAGCAAGGATGAGTAGATTAAGATATTGTTAATATACGCAGTAACAAATATATTAAGGAATTTATAAAGCGTATTATTAACGTATTATTAAAATATACTAGGACCGTTTTTTACGCTAAACGGCATTACTAGGTATTTAAAGAGCCCCCATTATGTATAAAAAGCCATATACTTCTTATCTCCTTTATATATACGGATTTTATTAAAGGCAGTAACTATATTAAGCTTTGTGAAGTACTGTGCCTTCACTAAACAGTTAAGCGTCTTTTAAATTAGGGGAATTAGATATTAGTTTTAAATTGTGATTATATTTAGAGCTTAATAATTAATATAGAATCTTAAGCCTCCTTCTGGCTTTTTAATAAATAGTATGGGTAAGGTAAATGGAGATTAACTAGGGCAAATGAATCCTTTTTCTAGATGTTTGTTAAGGTATTATTGTATTATAAGTAGTTCTTCTTATAACATACCGTATAGTAGACTAAACTTTAGTGTTATGCTAGGCTTAAGTTCTATCTTAAAATTATACTTATCTTGGTGCGGGGCTAGTTAGTCTATAAATTATTTTTTAAACTTGTTAATTAGATTATAGTACTCTTTAGGTATAAGAGGTTAAGGGTTAATATATTGCTTTGGTTCTAGCGCTTTCTTAATGTCTTCTATTATTATAGTAAAGATTTTATAGTCTTGTTTTTTTGCTAATAAAATAAAGGGCGCGGCTTGTATTATATGAATTTTAAGAGGTTCTAACAAGACATCTTTATATTTTTTACCATAGTTGGTAGTTATAGCTTTGTCATCTTGGTTTAAGGTTTATAGCAAGGGTAATTTATATTATTTTAAATTTAAATAGTTGTGTACATGTTTGTAGGGCAAATGGTTTTTTAAGTTATATTGTGTATTAGCGCTAGAAGAGCCTAGACACTTATACTCTTCCACTTTTTATCCTAAGGCGTAACTTGGCCCTAGGACGATTTGTTTTCCGAGTTAACTAAAGACAAAGTGCTTTATGGCGTCTAAGTACGATTTATAGAATAAGTGCGATTTAATAACCGGGAGGAACTACGGCGGACCTTTTTAAAAGGGTAAGTTTAGCAATTCTTTTAAATATGTCCTTTTTTACCACATCCAAAGCATTCTCCGTTTATGGCTTAAGTTCTTTGTTTATTGGTTCCTAAGGGTGTATAAGATCAAGTGGTATTAAGGTCTATAGGGTTGTATATAGGACTTTTTAGGTTTAGAGAGGGATCGCGTTTCGGGGTATGTATTGGTTTTATAAAGTTTTAAACATGCAGTGTGGTCGGCTTTAGAGAATAAGTTTATTTATTATATCAAAGGTCCTCATTAATTCGTTAACACATTGTAGCAAATTTAGGTAGGTCTTTTGGCAGTTCCCTGCCTACTAACTAGGCTCTAATCTTATCTAAAATGGCTTATTAAAGGGCAGCAACTTTAGCGGCTTTATTCTAATCTAGTTCACTGATAAGGCCTAAAAATTCCGAAAAGAAGCTGGTAAATTCTTGGTTCCATTGTTATAGGTTTTTAAGTTTAGTAACCGCTATGTGTTCGCAGCTAGCGTTATTATACGTTCGTTCTAATAGGGAGACAAAGATTTTAAAATTAATAAGGGTGCTGTTACAGAAGAATGGATCCATAGTTTATGCAGCGTCCTTGCTTAAACGAGACATTCTATAGCTAATTTTGCTAGCTTTAGTAGGGTATTAGTTATAGTTTGTTAAGAGTTTAAGACGGAGCTTGGTTACAAAGGGATATAGGTCGTTTTAATTTCTATCAAACATTAGAGGATTAGGAAGCTTTTTAGATTTTGTAATAGGTATTAAATTTATTATAGATATAGGTTGAGTTACCATTACTGGTTTAAGGTTCGCGTTTAAGGGGCCAGGCTTAGATATAGTTACTTTAATTTTGTTTATAGGCGGTGTTATAGTCTCTAACATAAGTGTTTTAACGTTACAGAGTTCTTTGCAAAGTTTTTCCATTAATTACTAATGCTAGGCTTCTAGTGCAGCCCGCTGCTAAGCTAAAGCATCCATAAAGGCTTCTTACATTGCAGTTAACTATTCCCTAACTAGGGTCATAATGCTTATGGTTAACACGTAGGATTTAAGGTCATTTGCTATTTTAATAGTAGTTGTTTTTAACATAATGTAATATAAGGGCGCGAAGAGGCTTTAAGGAAGATTTAAAGGAACAATATAAATTCTATCTAAATCTAAGGGTATATAACTCTTGTAGAGAACAAGACGTTATATAAAGAAGAGAAGGGAATATAGGAAACGTATAACTAAATATTCAAGGTCTTGGCAGCGGACGCGTGGGTATAAGCCTACGCGGATTTCAACAGGTTTTAACCAAATTCTATTACATTAGTGGAATTTGGTGGAACTTAATTAAGTTAGCAGAATTTAGCAGAATTTAATTAACTTGGCAGAATTTGGTAGAATTTGATCAAAGCGTTAAAATTCATCTGTTAAGTGTTTCACCGAGACATTCCTACTGTAACTGGGCTAGTCCCGTTACAATACCCCCCCTACCCAAGCCTCTATATTAATTGCCGGTAAAGCTTCCACCCTTTTCTGCTTATCCTAAGAGTAGTTAGTTATATAGGTATATTGTACGGAGAGGAGAGTTTACTTACATTATGGTAATGTTGCTAGAGAATCTGTTATATAGTAGGACAAGAAGTATACTAGACTATTATATTTCCCAATTCATGATAAAGGACGATATTAGTAGGATTTGCACTTATAATCTATTAGGTTTAAAGTTAGTATATATTTATATACGCTACCTACGCGCCTTTAGTGGTTATCTTTTGTCTAAAGTTATTTTATTTTATACTCCTATATACCTCCCTTTTTCTTATATAACTACTATACTTCTTTTATTCCTCCTCTAGCTATTCTCTTCTAAAATTTTACTCTTATACCAACTCTTTATACACTCTGTTCTTTTAATATTTAATATACCAAGCTTTATCCTTTCCTATAATATCGTACAACATCCTCCTAAAAATACTCTCTCTGGTTCGTCGCTTATAGCTAGAATTAAAAGTACCTCTCTTACAAAAAGTAAAAGCCGTGGCTAGCACTTTATTTATTGTTCTTAAGACCACTACTAAAGTGGAGAAACTTTAATTTTGTATAGTACTTTAGAGTAGTAGTCCTTGTACTTGTCCTAACTTACTAGTTAAGTAACCTTTTTATTTAACTCGTTTATAATTTAATTGTACTTGTTAAGTTTCTTATACTTATCTTGTGATAGCTTATTATATAATGTTATCTAAAGAGAGGTAATAGGCTTCTCTAATTCTTAGTATGTTTCCTAGAGCCGTTAGACTTTTAGAAGTATTATTTTCTGCCACTCCTTTCTCTAAAATGTCTTAATATACTTTATATAACGATTTAGGTAAAGAATAAGTGCAGCAGCGTAAAGAGGCGAGTTATCTATTCTTTGGTAGTACTTGTTAAACTTCGCCTATACATTCTTTACTTAAAGTGAGAGAGCCTTATTTAATTTAAAGAGTACCTATCGTACAATATTAGCTTTAGCTTAAAATAAAGTAGCTAGAGAGTTATATAAGAGAGTTCTCTATATATTTAATAAGCATATCCATTATAAAGAGTACTTAATTAAGTGTTGCATAATCTCCTTATATCTCTAATATTGTATGGTAAAATGGCTTTAGAAAGGTATAAATTATATAAAGAAGCTTCTAGTCTTGTAGCAAGATATAATCCTCCTTAAGCGTATTAAAGTTGCTCTTAATATAGTTATTAATTCCTAACTTATGATTAAGTAAAATGCTTAGCATTTAATACCAACTATTCCATCTTATACGATTATTAAGTGGAACTTATCTTCTAACTAAAGTCTTAAACTCCTTTATATAACTTACTAAGGCATGGAAGTGTACTATAACATTATAAAGCTTACTAAGTAGGCCTATTGCTTAGAAAGCCTATTTCTACTTAATCTCTTCCTTATAACTTTACTCATCCACGTCGCTGCTGAACGATAGGCAGAGTGCCTACTAAAAGCCATAGACACCTGGGGCCTTAAGCTGGCCACCCCCCCTGGAGCAATTACATGGCAACGAGGATCCGCCAGAAGTACAATTAACCTTACATTTATAGACGAAGGCCTATACCAGAGACTCAAAAGGTGCAACCCTAAAGAAGAATGGGCACTCACTTTAGACCATATCCCCATCTAGATACAGCTAGATTTGGATATCAAGGCGCAACCAAATAGCAAAAGATACGCAATAAGGATGCTTAAGGCAGACAGCTTCCTCAATACAGTTAAATAACAACTCTAAGACCTAGAAGAAATCCACCCAATACCAAACGAGCGAGGCTTATTAGCCACCCCTAAGGAAATCAACCGAAGACTAGAAAGGATCCAGGCAGCAATTAAAAACGGGTTAGAAGAGCACTGCCCAGTCTTAAGACCGGGCCCCTATACATAACACACGTGGTCCGCACAATACGCGGTTCTTATAGCTAGCCAACAACAAGCAAGAAGGAAATACTCAAGCAGCCACAACCCTAAAGATAAGAGACAATACAAAGACACAAAAAACCAGCTAAAGAATACCCTAAAAAAAGAAGCAAGGAATAACTAGAGACGATTTATAAATAAGCATACTTTTAACCCAAGCCTCCCCTATAACAAGGGCCTGTGGGCCATAGCGAAATAGGCAAAGAAAAAGGTAGGGCGACTAGCAGAAGACCTACACCTACCACCCCTATAAAGAGCAGGGGAATCACAGGCCACTAATAATAACAATAAAAAGGTAAAGATCCTTATAGAAAGGTTCTTCCCCTAACCAGCTCCAGCAGACCTTAGTAATATTACAGATAAAACACTAGTAACTTACCTATGGGTTAACAGCGATATAACAATAGAGGAAATAGCCAGAACTATTAGCCGCCTTTTAAACAACACAGCACTAGGACCAGATAGGATTCTAAATAAGGCCCTAAAGACCTATGGTCCACTTATAGCACCCTAGCTTACAGATGTAGCCAGAGTATACTTTGCTATAGGCTACTACCCATAACTTAGAAGATCTATAACGACAGTTATCCTATAAAAAGAAGGTAAAGCAGATTACTTAATCCTAGGAAGCTACCGCCCTATTACCTTAGAAAACACCCTTAGCAAGATCTTAGAAAAGGTAATAGCGGACTATATAGCAGACATAGCTGAGGAACATGCCCTACTACCACAGAGCTAAATGGGGGCAAGAAAGAACCGCTTAACACTATTAGCACTTATGCTACTTGCTGCCACCATTAAATCTACATGGGCGATGCGAAGGGACTTTGTAGTATTAATACTCAGCCTAGATATTAGTGGCGCCTACAACAATATACCCCATGAGTGTCTCCTATACATCCTTAGGGCAAAAGGCTTCCTAGAATAGATTATATAATTTATTCAAGGGTTTACAGGTCAGAAAGAAACATTATTAGTCTTTAGCGGATACCAGAGCCCCCCTATTACAGTTACAATAGGAATACCATAAGGATCACCCCTCTCGCCTATACTCTTCCTTTTCTTTATAAGTAACCTGCTTAACTCCTTTAAGGAATGGGCAACCCAGGGGATAGGCTTTATTAACAATATAAACCTAATTACATACAGGCCAATAGCCGCAGAGAATTGCAGAATACTAGAGAAAGCTTATAACACCTATATAGAATAGGCAAGATAATATAGAGTCCAATTCGCACCAGAGAAATACCAGCTAATCTATTTTATAAGAAAACGCAACCAATCTGTAGATCTCTAGCACATAATTCACATCTAAGGCTTTAGGGGTTAACCAGTTCAGGGCCTAAGGGTATTAAAAGTATAGGTAGACAGTAAGCTCTAGTAGAGCGCATATACAGTATAAGCGGCCCGTAAGGGCCAAGCACAGTATATTGCATTATCTAGGATTATCAATTCTATATAGGGTCCATGCTTCCAGAGGTCACGCCTACTATATATAGCAGTTGTCCGGCAAACCATAACGTATAGGTCCAGTATTTGGGCCATTAAAGAATCTGAGAAAGGCCCCCCTAAGTCGCTCCTTAAACCACTCTAAAAGGTCCAAATAGCCTACCTCTGGAGTATAATAGGCGTATATAAGCGAACGGCCACAGTACTGCTTAAGAAGGAAGCCAATATTCCCCCCCTATAACTATATATTAAAGCCGCTGCAATGCAAAGGGCGCAAAATGAACGCAACTTTAATGTTATAAAGTATATTAAAACACGCCTAAATAAACTATAGAGGGACCCTAGGGCGCCCTATAGGAGAACAAACCAACAACCCCAAAGTAGGGAAGATATATTAGAGAAACAAGTAAAGAAAGCAGAAGAAAAATAGTGCTACTTTAGGGCCTAGGCCTATATAGAGGAGAAAGGGAAACGCGTAAGAGGCCAGTAAAGATAACAGTAAGAAAGAGAAAGGAGCTAAAGTAGAGTATAAAAGAACGCTAGAAAACCATCTACCGTAATATAATACTAGTTGGACTAACACTGGAGAGGCGTATAGGAGTTAAAGGTACAGAGGCTAACTAAGGCAAGAGGAACCCAAGCCGTAGCATAGTTAACGCTATAGGGGGTAAACACCCTAGGGCTTTAAGAAGGCCTAATAAAGGCAAAAAACATAATAGCAACACTTTTAAGAATAGGAATAATAGGACTAAAAGACTGGCTCTACTAGGTAGGTGTCCTAGTAGGTAGCCTAAGATGCAAATATAGCTGGCTAAAACAGACACCAAAACACGTAATACTATTATACCCCTTATACACCAACTAAGAAGCAATGCTCTTAGTAGCTAGCATAGAAAACTATAATACACTACTCTTAATATAAAAAGGCCTTAAGGCGGTTACCCAGTGGCTTATTAGCCAAAATGTACTAAACCAGTTCCGGGTTGCAAGGGAAATGGTAATAAAGGGCGGGGGGGGCGAGCAACGGGCGCCCCCTAATAACTCTACAGTAGTAGAGTAAAGTGTGCGATACTAGCGCGTCCGTAGGCTTGTTACGGCAGCAGTGGTTCTTAAGGAGGTCAAAAAGTAAGGTAGTAGGAGCACCATAGGTGACTTACAGGCGCCTCATAGGCGCCTCGCAGGCGAGTCCCAAAAGGCGGGGAGATAGATTACGGGGTTTTCTTAAATAGAGTTTTCTCCCTATATATACATAAGGAGTAGTCTACGTGGGCCCAATAGGGATCCAAATCGGACGTTAAGCAATGAATTATTATTATTATAACTTTACTCCTTTCCACTTACATTATTTCTTTTATATAACTTAATAGCCTTAAGTTTAAGAGTATCTTTAAAGAGGAAGGCCTAGACGGTGAGATTAATAGTATATCCCTAGCAGCGGATACATTATTGGATGGGATCCTAGGTAATATTCTCGTTATTGGCAAGATACTTGTAGATCATATAACAGAGAGTATTATTTATTATAGAATTATCTGCAATAATAGCTCCAAGCTTTTATATAATCCCATACTGTAACGGAACCTTGTAGCTTAGACTACAGTGGGTTCTGTTATTAGGCTGGGTATATAGGTAAGAACAAAAACAACAATATAATAACAACTGGTGGAGTAGTTGCCCAACAGATTAACTCCAATTATATTCTAAGATTCACTATAAGGAGAGAACTATCTACGGTAGGGACTGGGTCCTTTAAATACACAACTATACTCCTAAGAAATCCTCTCTTGTACGTAAGGTACGTGTTATCTGTATTAAACGTAACGTCCCTTCCATTTAACACAGTTAATATATTTAACACTATATAACCTTAGTTACTATTCCTTGTTATATAGTTCCACCGGATCTATCTTGGACCGTACCTATATTAACTAACTAGCTTCCACCAACTCTTCTCCAAGTAGTTGTAACATTGTACTTAAAGCGTCTGTAACACTATCTCCTTCCTCTTTATCTTCGTCCTTAAAGATTCCTAACATCTCCAAGTTGTCCACTAGAGGTATAATGTCTGTTTAATCAGTCTGGTTAATATCCTTGCTTATTATACCTAAAGCTTCTTCTTCTCTTTCCTGGGTTGAGCGTCGCCTTTATACAGTTTCCTCCATACTATCGCTTGGTGAAGTAATGGCGATTCCTTACTTAAGGTGTGCAAAAGAAGGGTTGGTTTATATTACGCTGGCAAGTCCTTCGTCTTAATAACCCTCCTCTTGCTTTAAGTGTACCAAAGCAAACATTTAATCGTCCTGCGATGTTCGCTTTATCTCTAACGCTAAGTATACGCGTCCTATAACTCTTAACAGTCTTTGTGTTCCCTAAGTAACTTGTTATAGGGTCTTATGTTTAATCTACCACTGTAAAGCTTAACAGTGAGCTAGCCTCCGCGCTACTTAAGGTTTAATATGCCTTAGAAGAATCTGCACACGTTCTTAAAGCTTAATGTTTAGCTTATGCTTATCTTTAACGCCTTAAATATATTCGCGAGAAGGTCTATTCCAAGGAGTAGAAACTAGTTTAATAGGGTTTGTCTAAACTAGGTAACAAAAGGACTGGCTTTCCTCCTATAAGGGAAACAACTCTAAGTAGCTCGGCAATTGCTCCTCTTAGGTCCCCCTTAGGTAACTTATTCTTTAGCAATTCTTCTTTATTAATATTACCTAACCTGCTTTCTTCTAATACTCCTATACCTTTCCTATAGCGTTTCTTAGGTTACTTAGTGGTTCCTAGGTAGTCTTACTATAGCCTATCTACTTTACTTTATACTATGTTTTGTTATCTATATCCTCGTAACTGATGATCTTTAAAACTTACTATTTGTCTTCTTCTTATCCTCTATATATGTCTGCCTTATAGACTGGTGGCTTAATATTCCCGTGTGCTGGCTCTAGCATTGCGATATGTTATATAGGGTAGATTTTTATTTTGGCTAGTAGGTTTAACTTATACGTGACCAATAAAATTTCTTGCTTAATTTTAAAAGGTCCTAGTCTAACGTGGTCTAACTTCTTACTTAATTATCAACTCTTGAAATTTTTGTGTAGTAGCTATACTTTATCCCCCTCCTTAAGATCTAGTCCCTTAGATCTCTTAGCATTATAGTACCTTTTCATTCATTTTTATACTAGTTTAGCTGTTTCTTTAAGGTCTGCATAAAGATTTATTAATATCTCTATTCTTTGTTTAGCTGTGCTACTCGTCTTTTTTGCTTATTATAGTGATAACGATGTTCTTGGCTCATATTCATAATTTGCCTTAAACGGTAATGTCCCTATTTCTTCTTATGGTATTGTATTGTATGCAAACTATATAACTAGTAATAATGATACCCAATTATTTTATGCGTAATTAATATAATGCCTTAGATACTGCTCTAGTGTCTAATTTAGTCTTTCCGTTTATCCATCCATCTGTGGATAATACACTATAGATATTACTACGCGAACTCCTTATTCTACCAGAAATACTTCCCAAAATACTACTATAAATCTTGAATCTCTATCTAATATAATCTTATCTAGTGCTCCATGTCTTGTAAATACTTCTTTTATATAGATTCTAGCGATATCTTCTACTAATATCTCTTCTGTATATACTATAAAGTATCCCCACTTTGTTAGCTTATCTACTATTACTAAAATCGCGTTATAATCTTGTCCTGTAATAGGATCTCTTAACTTTGGTAACTTAATAATAAAGTCCTATAATATAACCTCCCATAGTCTTCCTGGTGTCTTAACAGGTTATAGCCCTCCATACGGCTTATACCTCGTCGGTTTGTTTCTTTGGCAATCTAAATATTTCTTTATAACTTGTCTTGCTAGTCCCCAGATTCCTTAAATAATATACTCCTCTTAAAGTCTTAATACTAAGCCTATAGCTCTGTTATGTCCTTGTGTTATTCCCTTATGGAATTCCTTAATAAATTCTTCTGCAATAGACTTAGGCATATATATTACTTCTCTGTTTTTGTATTGCTTTAAGTCTAGATCCTCTACCTATGCTTTTTAGATCTTCTGTGTCCAATTACTCTCTAGTAACTTGTAGATCTTACTTTCCTTAGTTACTATAATCTTTGGATAATTATACCTAATTAATCTGTCTTAATCCTTTTATAATAAAGCTCCTAATAGCTTTTTATTACTTTATAGTTCAGCTTTTCTACTTAGAGCGTCTGCTCGTGTATTATCTATACCCTTAGTATACTGAATTTCGAAATGGTATTCTATAAGCATTTCCGCCTATCTAACCTGTCTTTAGTTGAGTTCCTTTGTTATTAGGAATCCTATAAGGTTCTTATAGTCTGTCTTAACCATAAATAGTTTCTCTATGCCTTGTAAGAATGCTCTCTATTTCTTAAGTGCTGTAACTATACCTAACAACTCCTTATTATAGATGTTATAGTTTAACTCTAGTGGTATTATCTTTCTACTATAGTACGCTACTGGGTGCCATCTATTTTAATATTTCTATAGGAAGTATACCCCTAGTGTAAAGTCTAATACATCTATTTTTATAACCGTCTCTAGACCTAGTTAATAGATTTTAAGAACTGGCTCCTAAGTAAACAACTCTTTAACTCTCTTAAATAGTTCTTATTATTTCTTTCCCTATGCCCATAGTTCTTCTTTCTTTGTTAACCGCGTAAATAGCTTAACGTCCTGTAACTATTGCGCTATAAACCTTCTGCAGTAATTGCAAAACCCTAGAAACGATCTTAACTGCGTAATATTCTCTAGTTCCTACTAATTTACTATAGCCTTGATCTTCTTTAGATCTATACTAAGTTGGCCTAGTTTAATAATAAACCTAACAAAATTGGTTTTCCTAGTAAAGAACTTGCATTTCTTAATTGCTACTAGCATCTGTTCTTCTTATAGTCTCTTTAAAACCTATTTAACGTGTTCTTTATATTCTTCCTCGTTTTCTAAGTAGATAATAATATTATTAAGGTATGCTATAACAAATTTATCTAGGTATTCTCCTAACACACTATTAATTCGCTTCTGGAACGTTACTAGTACATTTATAAGCCTAAATTGCATAACTAATGGCTTATATAGTCCTTCCTTTAACCTAAAGGCTGCCTTCTATTTATCGCCTTCCTTAATCCTAATCTAATGGTACGCCCATCTTAGATCTATCTTTATAAAGATCTTTACGTTGCCTATCCTGTCTTAGATTTCATTAATTAAGGGTAAAGAATACCTATCCTTCCTAGTAATGCTGTTTAACTGTCTATAGTCTATACACATTTTAAGTTTTCCGTTTTTCTTTGGGATAAATAGTACTGGATATCCTACTAATAACTATAACGGTCTAATATATCCCTTTTGTAAGTTCTCTTAGATAAACTCCTTAAGCGCTACTAACTCTGTTTCAGTAAGCTTATAGATTAGAAAGAACTTTGGACTTATTCCCTTTTCTAATTCTATCTCGTGGTCCTATGCTGTATGCTCTAATAGCTTTTTACTTTCTAGTAACTATAACTTTTTACTATACTTGTGGTATCTCTTTGGTACATAACTTAAGCCTTACTTAGTCTCTTTATATATCGCTCTAACTTAGTACTATACCAACTTAGTTTACTGTCGCACTTTACGCCGTTATATATCCTTAATATTAACTTGACCTATAACCTAATTAATCTTTAAATTATATTCCTATAACCAAGGCATTCCTAGTATCGCCTTATCCTGTCCTAACGGTAGGATATTAAAAGACACTCTAACTGGTCTCCCTTTAATAGTTATCTAAATAGGTCCTATTTTAAGATTAATAATACCTCCTCTATAGGCTATCTAATCTTCTAAAATTGTTGTAAGTGGATATAGGTGTTCCTTTTGTCTATATAGTAACCCTATCTTTTCTACTACCTTTGGTAACACGTGGTTTCTAGTTGCTCTACTATCTACTAACGCTTTAAACTGCTAATCTTACCACTTGGCTTATAAATTTAGGTATTAACCTTAAATTCCTTTAAGGGTCTAAGGCTCTAACACTAGTTCCCTCTAGTCCTATATACCTCCCCTTTTCCTAACTGTTAGCTGCTAGATCCTACCTATACTTAGTCCAACTTTAGCCAATACTTAGTTTATTTCTTTTCCTCTATATGCTATAGACAAGTGTTTTCTAGGCACTCCCACTACTATTATCCGTCTAGGCATTCTTCCGTAAGGAATCTTCTTAGTTAAAGTATTAAGTCTCCTTAACCTTATACTTCTACTAGGTGCCAACTATATATATACTTAGTATTCCTAAACTGCTTTTCCTCTGGTGCCTAATATATTCTTACTAGGTACTTCCGGTTCTTATCTTTTAGTGCTCTATATATATTACACATGTTATCCACACAAGCTATCTATAATAGTATATAATGCGCTATATGTTTTAGGTTAACTCTTAGTTTGTCTTTATTTTTAAGTTTAAACCTATACCTAGTTAACCTAACCACTGGTATTTCTGCTGCGGGTACTAAGATTTATTACTTACTTCTCTAGTCCCTAGACCCCTCTTCTAGGTTCCTTAATATTATAATTAATACTCCTTTAATGTAACTTATGCGTTTCTCCGTAATGGGTTGGTCTTAGACAACTTTTTTATCTAGCTATATATAAAAATCTTCCTATTTGTTATTATATCGTTGCCTATACCACTTTCCGTATAACTGGTTTAGTGTGTATAGTCTATCTGTTAGAAAGTACCTTATTATCGCTATATTATAACATCCTTTAGTATGTCTTTCTTTAAACCTAGTTAGAATATCTAAATCCTCTTCTTATTCTAGTTTATCTAACTACTTTGCCCTAGGTATCCCTACACTTAGCCTATTAGTAACTCTTTATATAGGTACTCTATTCCTTATATAACCTAGTATAGCTAATCTCTTATCTAGCTTTTGCTCTTACTATATAATAATTCTAGTCCTAAACTTATCTATAATTTCTTATTTTCTGCGTCTTGCAGCTAGATCTTTATAGTTGTCTTGCTTTTTAATCCTAGTATTAACTATTTAATCTTTAGGCTAAATACTATGTTTATCTAGGATTGCTAACGTTCTTATTTATTCTCCAAACTTATAGTTCTTAAACTTGCGTCCTATACTTATTTATTTATTACTAAACTAAGTTACTACCCTTTTTTATTAGTTTTCGTCCGTTATAGGTCCTTAGGTGTATCTTATCTTACTTTAAGAATCTTAAGCTTTTTTTATCTCTTCTTAAGAATCTTAAGCCTATAGCCTTTTACCTTTATTAAGTGATAAGCTAGCACTAGTAGTTATCTGCTTACTTAGTTTTTTCTAAACATTACTCCTATTGTCTTGTAAAGCGATGGAAATCGTATCTAATGGTATCGCAATACCCGTTACTGAACCTTATTCTATAATGGTCTTAGTCTCTGCTTCTGTTTTAACTTCTCTAAGGTTTACATGCTCCTAGTAAGCTGCCTTTATTGCCTTATTATTGGTAAATGCTTTACCTATATCAAATTTATCGTCTTTAATATCCGATCTGCGAGCTGGTTTGTTGGTTCCTTTAAACTTAGATAACAATAGCTCCTATAGCCAATAACTTACGCCGTACTTAGCGTCCTTATGAATTTGGTATGCGTTATTATAATAATACGCAAAACTATTAATTAAATACTTTTTTATTCTTTATAGTGCACCGTTATCCCTCTATATATATGTGCTATCTACTGGTCTAGTTCCCTTTACTATATAGTTACTCTAACCACCTCTATAGTCTCTAGCAAAATAACCCTATTTTCCACAATTTATATAAGCTCTATCTTTAAACCATCTTTCTTGCTATAGAGTCCGCCTAAACATCTTCTACTGCTAAGATCCCTAGTTTGGCCTCTACTCCTAGGTCCTTTAATCGCTTAATTTTTAACCTCTAGGTTTCTATAGTTTCTTTTTCTATCTTTAGGTTTCTTTAGTACTACTTAGGTCTATTAGCTCTGCGCTATTCCATAGTTTTTAACTCTATATCTATTATTGCGTACTCTGCGCCTTATATAACTATAGAACTTTGTCTTGCCCTCTCTTAGCTTGTTCCCTTTAATAGATTCTATTATTAATCTTTATTAACTAATCTATTAACTCTTTTAGAGTATCCGCATCTTCTATTAGGATAATTACGTCCTAGACTTTAGCCTTAAGTCCCTATTTATACTGTGCTATAAGCGCCCTATTATTCCACTTAACCTATATGGCTAGTATTTAAAACTGTGTTATATACTTAATTACTAAAGTGCGTTGTCCTAAGTTCTAAAGCTTTTATTCTACTATAGTTATAGCCTCTAAGTCTCTAAATATCTATATTAGTCACTTTGCAAACCTATTCTAACTAGTAAATATATACCATACATCCTAGTTAGTAGTTGTTATACCATTAGCCTATATTTCCATAAGATACGGCTTAAACTACTTAAGTGCCCTCCCCGTTAGGAACAATCCTACATAGGCTACTTAATCTAACAATATTGCTAACTTCGCTCCTTCCTGTACTACCTTAAAGTACATTTACGTAAGAAATCCCTTAAGCTTTAACTTCTCCCCTAAGAATCGTTTAATTAACGGTAGCTTAATCTTTACTGCTCTAATTCTATTAATGCGTTCTTTAAGTATCCTATTATTGTCTTATAAGTAATTAACTATTTCCTATAACTAACCTCGCGTAACCACTTAAGAATCCCTATTATCCATACTAGTATCTCCTAGTCCTGAGGTTATGGCTATTACCAACGCTGTTGCGACTGGTGCTGCTCTTAGTAGCATATTATTTAACTTTATTCAAATACTATAACCTTAGTAGTGAATGTGTAACAGAACCTTATAGCTTAAACTACAGTAGGTTCTGTTATTAGGCTAGGTATATAGGTAAGAACAAAAACAACAATATAATAATAACTGGTGGAGTAGTTGCCTAACAGATTAACTCTAATTATATTCTAAGATTTGCTACAAGGAGAGAACTATCTACGGTAGGGACTAGGTCCTTTAAATACACAACCGTACTCCTAAGAAATCCTCTCTTGTACGTAAGGTACGTGTTGTCTATATTAAACGTAATATCCCTTCCGTTTAACATAGTTAATACGTTTAACACCACGTAACCTTAGTTACCATTCCTTGTCATATAGTTCCACCAGATCCATCCTAGACCGTGCCTATATTAACCAACTAGCTTCCGCCGACTCTTCTCCAAGTAGTCGTAATATTGTACTTAAAGCGTCCGTAACACATACTCCTCTAAAACTGGAAGAAGAGTATTCTATTATTTAGATCCACTATAACCAAATACCATATAAAGGGTAAGAAGAGCTTTTATCTGGTTTTCCTGGCTATTAATAAAGTGGGCGTAGACTGCAAGAAGAAGGTGGTTATTTAGAGACATCTAGATATTAATAGAAAGATAAATACTTGTTAACGCTAATTAAACTCGTCTTTATATAATATCTTTCTATAACTAAAAGGAATGGGTAATTATCCAAGAAATTTCTTTATGCGTTATTATTATTAAATCAGATAATTTTAGGTTAAGAGCCTAACAGAAGACATAGAACTCTTCCTACTCTATAATCCGGAATGGAAGGTTTTATATAACAACTAAGTTAACAAGAGCTTACTAGATAACCTCCTTATTTAGAACTTTCGTAAGAACCATAGAATTAACTTTGTCTGTCCTAAATTCTAATGCTATTTATACCCAAAGCTCCTAAAGCTTTTTAAATGCTTGCTCCTTTATATAAGGCTGTTTTAAGTTAACAGAGATTATGTGGTCTTTCTTAAGGTATCTTTTTATATTTGTAGTTAATAATGCTGAGTAACTTTCGCACTAATTGCAGTATATAAGCTTTCGGTTCTTTTTATCATATATTAGCTCATTCTCGTACGATGGGCGAGTAAATTTATGGACTAGAGATTAAAGCTGCACCTATTGTGTGCTAGAGCTCTTAATAGAGCTAGGAGTATTTTTAAGAAGAGATGAATCCGCTTCTAAAGCCATATTTTGTACGATACTGCAGTAGACAAGTAGTAAATTCAATGGAAGAAGATTTTGCGGGGAATGCCAAGAGAATATTACGATACTTTGATCGATACGAGATATCATATCAATCGTCAATCGTCGATCGTATCGAGATAAGATTAGATTTTACCCAACTCTGCCATGCAGGCACCCTTATTGTTATTGTTATTATTATTGATACCATAGTCCTATGGTGGCTGGGTATGGAATCCCTATACTTATTGGTACCCACCCCTATTGTTTTTTTGTTTTATTCCCTTCTCTCTACCAAACGGCCGCCTATGCTATGGGGAAGTACGTGCCGAGCGGTAACCTTTTCCGACTGTACAAACTCGTCGACCGACCAGGCAACGCGTATATCTGTTAACCGAACGCGTACGTCTACCTACTGACCAATCGAATAACCGACCGACGACCGAACGTCTCTAGACGCTTGTACCGTACTGCTACGACTTAACGATCCTTTTTGATGGATACTAAGCTACATATGCTGCGAGGAACGAAATCAGTTGATACTGAGACTGGTGCTATACACTGGCTGCGATAAACAGCCCCAACTAATACTAAGTTATACAAGCTTTAAGGAACGAAATTACTAGGACGTCACCTAGACAACAACTGTGCCAATACGCCTATAGTCCCGCCGACCGTACGATCGTGCCAATACGCCTACAATCCACCGATTTTTGCTAGCACCGTACTGCCACTAACCAGATAACAATAGCGCCGCTATGCCTACTATCTATTGACCTTTTAATAGCCCGAGCTCTATATTCAACCTACTATTACTACTTGACGCTTGCACCATACTGCTATTACAATAGACCCTCTACTACTGTGCCTATAGTAACCCTATTAACTACTTACTACTCCTGCCTGCAGCTAGACCAATACCTTACTACGACACTATAGCCAATTAACTTCTACTGCTCCTGCCTACAGTATTGCAACTAACACCTACTGCTTCGCCTACAGCTATCCTGGTTTGACAATTACTGCTCTACCTATAGTACTACTATTAACCCTTGTTGCTCTGCCTGCAGCATTCTAACTAACTCTCGCTACTCTGCCTATAGCTATATAATAACTGTATAAGGGGAAGATAAGCACCTAAGAACAAAGCTTAAAGGCAAGCTTTTTTAAAAGGGGGGGTAATATTACGGCACTGGTGTGTATAACCTAGATAGGGCCTAGTCAGGGGGGTTCGCTTACGTCTTAGCTCTATATATATAGACGTGTCCTTTCCATAACCTTCTTCTGCTCCTTATCTTGATATCTGAGTCCATAGACATTCCAATCATATAGGCTTGCATACGTTCTTTACGGCACTTATGCCTTGATTAACTAAGTCGCTATAATATAAGATATCTGGTATTATAGAAATAGGTAAGCAATCTGTTAATCTCCGTAAGATAAGCTAGCAATGGATTTTATAAGAACTTAGCTAGCCTACTAACAGAAAAAGCAATGTCTAGTTATATAGTAAATGCCAGATATATTGCAGAACCTACATAACGTTAATATCCTTTTATTTAATTTAGCGTAGCTTCTTTTTTATATAGTGTTAATTCCTAGCCTAATAGTGGTGTAGCTAATAGCTTTAAATATTCTAGATAGTATATTAAAACTAGCTTCTTAAGATACTAATCTAGACAAAGCCAAAGCTTTCCCTTTTATTAATCTTATATAATATAAGTATTTAGGAATAACATAAATTAAGGTATTTATCGTATCTTAAATTAATCTTATAGCTGCTTTAGAATGTCCTCTATCTACTAATAATAGCTTAGGTGTCCTATAATTAGGATATTATTAACATAGAAGAATACAAAAATAGGTTTAGTAGGGTATATATAGAGGCATAGCTCGTCTGGTACAGCTTTTAAACCTATGCTTTGCAAAGCAGCAGATATTTCTAAAAACCATAATTTAGGAGATTTCCGTAGTCTGTATATTGCCTTTCTTAAACGGAGAGAGAATTTAGGCGGTAGGTCTATACCCTTAGGGGGAATAAGGTAGACCTTATTGTTAACCAAGGTATTAATAAAGGCGTTAACAGCGTCAATCTATATAATATCTAGGTTAAAGCCAGTAATAAAAGCGTAAAGTAGACGGAAGGTTTAATAGGCTGCTGTTATAGCTTTAACCTCCTTTTATAAGACTACTTAAAGATCTCTATAAATAACTAGATAAGCCTTAAATCTTATTATAAAGCCGTCTAAATCTTCTTTATAGGTAAAGACCTATATAGTAGGAAGTCAATAAACCTTCTTAATTAGCCATATCTTATCCTAGGTCTGCTTTTTAGTTAAGGCCTTTATCTTAGTATAAGTAGCTACTTTAAACTCTATAGCGTACTTATAATTAAGCATCTCTTTCCATAACTTTAGTGGCGGTAGAAAATCGTCTTAATATCCATATATCTTTATAGTAGCAGTATAGAAAGCGTAAGCCAATAGTGTTATATCTGGATTAATAATATTATCACTATTATTAATTTAAACCGTAAAGGCTTATTATTATAAATCCTAATTTAGTATATCTTTCTTCTTTACTATAGACCGCTTTTTATAGCTAGAATGTCTCTTACCCCCTAATAATAAGCCTGCTATTATCTAAGGTTTAGAATAAGGTATAGGATCTATAAATAGTGGTTTAGTAACTTAAGGAGATAACTAAGTAGTAGATAATGTCTGTTAAGGCGCTAAAGACGTAGAGGGTATAGATAGTTCAAAAGTTAGCTCTAGGGTAGGTAGCTAATAGAGTTCTTCTATTAAGATCTAAATGCTTTTTAATATAGGAGTAATATTAATATTTGCTAAATACGGCAGTCCTACATCTAGTTCTTTATTAAAGTTCTCTATCTAGTCCTTACTGCTATCTTAAAGATTATCTAGTAGGTCCTAGACTTGCTAAAAACAGTCCTTTTAAGCCTATAAGATAATAAGGTATTTTAGTATTTTAGGAGATTAATATCTCTTTAACTTATTAATTTATATATTACAAGATCAGATAATGCAGTTAGTAGTTAGTATCTATAATGGGCTAATAGCCGCAGAGAATTGTAGAACACTAGAGAAAGCCCATAACACCTATATAGAATAGGCAAGACGACACGGAGTCCAATTCTCACTAGAGAAATACCAGCTAATCCATTTTATAAGAAAACGCAACTAATCTGCAGATCTTTAGCATATAATTCACATTTAAGGCTTTGGGGGTTAACCAGTTTAGGGCCTAAGGGTATTAGGAGTATGGGTAAATAGCAAGCTCCGGTGGAGCGTATATACGGCATAAGCGGCCCGCAAGGGCCAAGTATAGTACATCGCATTATCCAGGATCGTTAATTCTATATAGGGTCCATGCTTCCAGAGGTCACGCCTACTATATATAGCAGTTGTCCGGCCAACTATGATATATAGATCCAGTATTTAGGCTATTAGAGAAACTAAGAAAGGCCCTTCTAAATTACTCCTTAAACTACTCTAAAAGGTCCAAACAGCCTGCCTCTAGAGTATAATAGGCGGGTATAAGCGAACGGCTATAGCACTGCTTAAAAAGGAAGCTAATATTCCCCCCCTAAAACTATATATTAAAGCCGCTGTAATATAAAGGGCGTAAAATAAACGCAACTCTAATATTATAAAGTATATTAAGACACGCCTAAATAAACTATAGAGGGACCCTAGGGTGCCCCGCAGGAGAATAAACCAACAACCCTAAAGTAGGGAAGATATATTAGAGAAATAGGTAAAGAAAGTAAAAGAAAAATAGTACTGCTTTAGGGCCCAGGCCTATATAGAGGAGGAAGGAAGACGCGTAAGAGGCTAGCAAAGACAATAGTAAGAGAGAGAAAGGAGCTAAAGTAAAGTATAAAAGAATGCTAGAAAACCATCTACCGTAATATAATACTGGTTAGACTAACGCTAGAGAGGCATATGGGAGTTAAAGGTATAGAGGCTAACTTAGGCAAGAGTAACCTAAGCCATAGCATAGTTAACGCCATAGGGGGTAAACACTTAAGGGCTCCAAAAAGGCCTAATAAAGGCAGAAAATATAATAGCACGTATTTCGTGCCCCTGGATACGACTTACTTATATTATTAAGTTGATATAAACACTAATTAGTGAGCGCGCACAGATTAGTAATTACTTAACACCTCTCCCCAAGAGATACACGATAGTGACTACCTGTTTATATCCTAGTACGACCTGCTAGAAGGTTGGAAGTTGGGGATTATAGATTATATTACTATCTCTGTATACTTATTTAAGTCTTAGTATGGTTTACTGGAAGTTTATAGATATAAATATAGACCTTTATAGAACCCCCTACCCTCTTATAAACCATTATAGACCTGTTAATCGCCTTTATAGACTATTATAAGACCTCCTCCACCCGCTATAAGCTCCTTTTGTGACGGTGCTGGAGCGCGTCACCGGCTATATTTAACCAATTAGGATTTTCCATGCCCAGCATGCAAAATCGCTATTGGCCCGCTTACTACTAGCGCCTTGGCGGCCCTCGCGATATGCCTACCTACTGCCCTTGAACGATTCTTCTTCTTCTTCTCCTTAGCTTAGTATTCTTGTATGGTAGCAATCTACAAGCTTTGGTTTAGAAGCATTTATACGAGCCCGTCACACCTTTTGACCCGTTACAGCTTATATAGATATACTATGCTATATAATATGGCAGATATAAGTAAGCAAATTAATAAAGGTTAAAAGAAGTGGAGTTAGGGAGTTAACCTTACGTCTGCAAACAGCGTTAATAATTATATTAATTTTAAAATCCTTAAATACGGACACTTTAAGCTTCTAAATAATGATCTATAGGAATAATATAAGGGAGACCTTATGGACTTTATAGAAGCTATTTTTAAGGCTTATAACTTTGTAACTACCTATAACCTATAAACCCTCTTATGTAACTAAGGTGTATAGGTTAAAAAGGATAAGTAAGTTACTATTATATAGTCTCTATATAATACCCTATATAAGGAGGACTAAATAGAATAAACTAAAGAGTAGATTCTAGATTATATTAAAACTAGTAGACTCTTTGCCTTCTTTAAACTTAATAGGATCTTTAGCCTTATAGACAACCTATTTAACCAAATTCGCCCTATAGACTAAAGTGGTTTTAGAATTAATCTTATAGGCTAAAGTATACCTAACCCGCAAGTTATAGACCGTAATACCCCTATAAACTAAACTATGGACCAAAACCTTTTTATTACTTAAGTTATATATCTGCAAACCACCTAAGTAAAGACCTATGGTAAGGAACTAGCTAACCTGGCTAAGCTTTATACTAATAAATCTAAGTATAGCGGTGAAAATGATAATTTTAACTTTAAACTGACTATCTTTATAGACCTTTGTTAGAAGTATTGGCAAAATATAATACCCTTTTAATGGCCTCAATGGTTGGTGGTTGACGCAATTGGCACGCAGTTGAGGTCATTTGGCAACTTAACCGACTAGCCTATATCGTGTTTTTTTAATACGCAGCCTGTATGCAACCTACGCGCAACCTGCCAGTAATCTGCGCATTTGGCAACCATAATTATATTTACCTCTTTTATACTAATAACATATTTTAAATAAATAAAAGCTACTTTAAAGCTATTTATAAGGCTAGTAAAATAAATAATATTATTTTAGATAATTTAATATAATATAGTGATGGTTCTCTTCTACCTATCTACCTATTGACTTACCTACCTGCCTACATCGCCTACCTGTCTGTATCGCCTACCTGTTTGCATCTGCCTACCTGTCTATATCTACCTACCCGTTAGCATCTGCCTACCTGTCTGCATCTGCTTGCCTATCTGTATCTGCTTATCTGTCTGCATTGCCTACCTGTCTGCATTGCTTACCTGTCTGCATTGCCTACCTGTCTGCATCGCCTACTTGTTTGCATCTGCCTACCTGTCTATATCTGCCTACCCGTTAGCATCTGCCTACCTGTCTGCATCTGCTTGCCTGTCTGCATCTGCTTACCTGTCTGCATCTGCTTGCCTGTTTGTATCTGCTTACCTGTCTGTATCTGCCTACCCGTCAGCATCTCCCTATTTGTGCCTACCTGTCTGTGCTACCTTGATTCGATCAATCGATTGAATCGTTTATAGTGCTCGCTGGCTAGTCGTTGTCGTCTAGCTCTGGCGACGGTCGTCTGGTTCTAGCGACGGTCGTCTAGCTCTGGCGACAGTCGTCTAGTTCTGGCGACGGTCATCTGGTTCTGGTAACGGTCGTCTGGTTCTGGCGACGGTGGTCTGGTTCTAGCGACGGTCGTCTGGTTCTGGCGACGGTCGTCTGGCTCTGGCGACGGTCGTCTGGTTCTAGCGACGGTCGTCTAGCTCTGGCGACAGTCGTCTAGTTCTGGCGACGGTCATCTGGTTCTGGTAACGGTCGTCTGGTTCTGGCGACGGTCGTCTGGTTCTAGCGACGGTCGTCTGGTTCTGGCGACGGTCGTCTGGTTCTAGCGACGGTCGTCTAGTTCTGGCGACGGTCGTCTGGCTCTGGCGACGGTCGTCTGGTTCTAGCGACGGTCGTCTAGCTCTGGCGACAGTCGTCTGGTTCTGGCGACGGTCGTCTGGCTCTGGCAACGGTCGTCTGGTTTTGGCGACAGTTGTTTGACTCTGGAGACGGTCGTCTGGTTCTGGCGATGGTCGTCTGGCTCTAGCGACGGTTGTCTAGTTCTGGCGACGGTCGTCTAGTTCTAGCGACAGTTGTTTAGCTCTGGCGATAGTCATCTAGCTCTGGCAACGGTTGTCTAGTTCTGGTAACGGTTATCTAGTTCTAGCGATAGTTATCTAGTTCTAGCAACGGTCCTCTGCTGGCTGCCGTTCTAGTGCCTCCCTAGGTAGGGAGGATGTAAGGAAGGAAAGAAGGGTAAAAAATAAGGCGGCTATATAGGCAGAGACACGTGTAGACGCTATTGGGAATATAGCGGGGACCCGATGCAGAGCTTCGTGTAGAGCCTCCATATGTAGAGCTTTGCGCAGAGCCGGGGTCGCAGCTCGGCAAGGTTACGGAAAAGCTCGGCAAGGTCACAAAGTTCAACGGGGTCAGAACTTTAAGTTTAACTTTGTGACCTTGCTTAACTTCTAACCCTGCTTAACTTTTAGCCCCGCTTACCCCACTAAGTTTATGCATATATAGCGCATATACCTAAAAATTTTAATATATAGAATTTAAAGTATTTAATAAATAACAAATATAATATAACACTTAATATGTATATGTAGGGCATATACATCCCACTAGCTGTAGTATAAAATACGCGAGCTAAGTTATTAAAATATGGCCTATATATACGCGTCGCATATCTATAATAGCGGTCGTACTATAACTTCTCTATAACACCACTACAGTATATACTATAGGTATATCCTATATAACCCATATATAAGCGTTATATATGCTGATATAGTGCTAGTTAATTTTAACCACTAAACTTTACTCTTATATATACCCTACTTACGCTCACTATAAGCACCCTCTTAATTATAGATTTTAATAATCTGTAGGTAGCCAGCGCGAACAACCCTAGTACCTTTGGCTACCACTATAGTAAGCATATACTTTGTATATGCCCACAAGAAGTATATACTAATAGAAATATATAGGCCCAATCCCTAACTTTAACCCCAACTGGGTGACACTAGGTTAGTTATAGAGAATATATATATAAGGTATATACTTATAATAAATAAAGCATATACCGCAGTAGTAGTAGTAGGTGGAAGGCGTAAGTAAACCAAGCGCCGTATATCTATAGTATATGCTAACCTAAAGTAGCCCTAGCTGTAACGGTATAAGATAATATAAGTAGGTGCTAGAAGAGCTTAATACAAAAAGTATATATATGCTAAGTGTAAACTAGACCTATCTAATCCTATATCCGTGTTGTCTACTATTAACTCTATAGTGTAGGTCGCATATCTATACCTTTTATATAGCATATACTGACAATAAACATAGCTATAACATTACAGTAAATAGCACGTAGATGTGCGGCTGGGTCTTTACCGCCTAGCTAAGCGTATATTCTGTATATATATAGCATCTACTCTATCTACTAATATAGTTATAGTACCGCCGCCATATCTGTAATGAGCACAGCGGTGCCTATATATATTACTATATAATAGCAGTTGAGGTATACGCTTACTATATACAGTAACTAACCCTTCTATTATTAATACATCGGCCGCGGAGCTAATTATAGGAGAGAAGTATATGCCTAGTATATGCTATATATATATAACGCTAATATAATATAGCGCCCTAAAGTATTTTGTTCTCTTTAGTAGCTAGCGGGATACTAGGTACCTGTATAAGCCTAGGTAGGTTATATATATATAATATATATACAGTACTAACACTGAATATAGCTATGGCCCTTTAGGGTTAAGAATTGCGGAGTATATAGACGCCTGCACTATAATTATATATGCTTACTTTATACCTAGTATATGCCTAGCCTAAACTAATTAGATATAGTGCCTAAGACTAGGGGTTTACTGCCCAATTTAGCAGGCAATTCTATCGCGAGGTAAAAGCACTAGTGTTGCTTTTATATATACACACTATACCCTAATATATCTATCTATGTATTTATATACTTATTCCCCCTAAGTTTAATTTTAGACCCTATAGTACTTATAGGCCTAAGAGTAGTGTATATAAGGGATAATTATGGCTACTACTAGGACTATTACCCGATTTGGAAACAAACGCTTATCTCTATATTTAGGACACTGGCAAAGTCCAACTTTATATAGGCCCTATATATGCATTACTAATACTACTACTTGGTTATATTACTAGCTTATACACGTATATACTATGTATATATAAACCCCTAATGTTTTCTACTAACTATAGATTAACATATGCTTATACTAGGTGTATGCTAACCCAAGAGAAATAGCATGTTAGCCTATCTACTCCGTCCACTAGCTTAAAGCGCAAGGTTAGTATTTTACCTGCATATATTTGGCATATACTAACTATATATATAGCGTAGCCCAACCCCCCTAGGTAACTATAAGGAGTCTCCCTTACTATCTACCCACTATTAAAAGGGTAAGTTTTCCTTATATATACCCTATATATACACTACTAATATTTAGTAGCAGGGGCCAGAAAACCAACCGGCTATTATTATAGTAGTAGTAAGAGCTCTAGTAAGTTTAGTTCCGTCTATTACGTATATTATGCTTATACTTTATATAAGCTATAGACAGGACCCGCTAGTTATTTTACCTCTTCTATACTATAAGGGAAGCTAGTCTTGTACTTTAAGTCCTAGTATACACTAGGCCTGCACACTATATACGCAGTATATAGTACATATAGTTGGAGTTTTAGTGGAGTTTATTTAGTGGATAGGCTAGGTATATACCTAATATAGGGTATAGGCTAATAAGCCTATATTAATTAATTCTTTATTTATGGTAATAGAACTCTATATAATATTTGCTATATATATACCTTATATATACACCTATATGCTAATACTATGCTCCTACGCCTACTTTTTAAGCTCTGCTAGTTTCTTTACTTTATTGTATATGTCTTTAGCCTGTTTTAATTTGTTAATTTATTACTCTATATTTTCTATATATAGCGTATATGCCTCCTTTTCTAGCTTCTTTATAGATAGGTAAGACTTATGCCTCTTACCCATAGTCTAGGGTGTTTAACTTTAAGATAGTGGTAGTAGCATCTATACTATATATATAGTAAATACGCGCGACGTATTTAATACTAATATAATATTATTATTTACTATACTTATCTGCGATATATTCTGTCCACTAAATATAGTGGGTTTAGGGGTGTTAAATGGGTTTTAAGGATTTTAGAAAAGATTTAGCCTAGAATTTCTAGCTTGCCGCTTAGCTACTTTTTGCTATTTCTACGCTACCTAAGCTTAGTATATACTTTATATTTATAGCGTATATATATATATTGTTTCCATAGCTATACTACTATCTACTTTAAGTTGTAATAATTTTTCTATATATTATCTATTCCCGCCTCTTTATATAGCTTTTATATATTAAACATTTCTTGTGTATGGAGTTTAAGCCTTTACTAAAATATTAGAATATGCGGTGTATATATAGAGCGTATATATTTACCGTAGCACTACAGTAAGCACGCATAATTTTCGACTGGTAAAGTTATTATCTTAAAAGTAACTACTTTTACTAATTCTAGTATGCTTCCGTGTATATACCTACCACTTATAAGGGATTTTTAACTTTTTCTTTATAAGCCTAGCTAGTATCTATATTTTCTTCTTATTGTTTATCTAAGATGTAAGCTCTAGATGTAGTATATATATACTTTATATATATGTAATTAGTTTCTGCTCTATTTCTACTTTCTATATCTGCTCTATAATATATCTTACTTTATAAGTTGGAAAGCGCTTTGTAAAGTTCCGTTTAATATATACTAGGCGTATACAAAGCGTATACGGAATATATACTTACCGCCAGCTTATTTCTTGCATATATTAACAGTAGCTGTATAAAGTCCGGTTCCGTAAATATGTGCAAATTGTATAGGTAATTAAGCAGCATTACCTAAAACCTTAAATACTAGCTTAAATGTCTTTACGTATGCAGTACGTGTTTTTAGGTTAAGAAAGGTATATACCCACACCTTAATTCCTATTATTGATATTAGCGTATATATGGCATATATGTAGCATAGGATATATATATATTTGGAATTCTCATCCCATCCTATAATTAAGAATAGATTTATTTTGCCTTAAACCATCTTAAATAATAGGTCTATTTTAATACATGTTACGCGTTAAAATGCCTTAGCTTGCGCGTACGTATAGTATATAATAAGGAAATGCTTATTATTAAAGTTATAAATTACCTAAATCTATTACTTAGTGTTCTCTTTATGTTAATTAATAGAGAACTCGCGTAGTATACCTACTCTACTTAGGCTCTATATATGCTTAGCGTATATCTAACCTATACTTACCTATATATGCCGTTCCCTCTAGGAATTATAGCATCCTTTCCTTTCTAATTAGAGCGGTAATTTAATCCTTAATATTAAGACTACTATATACTGCACGTAGTGTCTGCGCCCTATACTTCCAATATAAAATATAGTACTATAGTGATAGGATGAATTGACCTATATAATAGTAAGTAGTTTTATTTGCATATACTATAGATATATAGGGTATATGTATAGTAAGGCTTAGGACTTCTACCTACCTTATTGCTTTAACTATATTATTAATAAGGTTAATTGGTAGCTTTATTAGGTATAGTAGATAATATATATAAGAATTCCAAGTAATAAGGCAAATATAAGGATATTATGCTATATTAATAGGAATATAATAATCTAACTATGTACTGTATATGCGGCCTACTACCTTACCTTAGCCTTGTGGGTAATTAAACCCTATATATACTTAGCATATGCATAGCGTATGCATAATATATATATTACGTACTATAATATTTTCGCTTTAATATTGCGTATTTAATATAGGTATATTCTTATTTAATTTCCTAAACTCTATATTTAATAAGTAGATAAAGGTATCAAATATCTACCTAGGTAGTCGTCGGTGATAAAGACCAGGCAGTATGCTATAGTTTAGCATTACTACTACTAGAATAACCAATAAACTCTACCTATATATAATAAGCATATATCGCGTATATGCTGGCCATATACGTACTCTATGCTGAAAAAACATTATTAGTCTGCTTTCACTACATATATATTCTTGTATACTAGGGTGGATACACTGCCGCCATAATTATAGAATACTATAGTAGTAGCTGTATATTATAAGCATATGCCTAATATATATAGATGATGCTTACTTCTCTATGCTTTGCTTAAGCTTTTTACCAATCTCTACTGCCTGGTATAGATAACTACTATACTTTTAAAGGTCGTTAATTAATTTAAGCTTAACCTAATTATATGCTAAGCACATACAGAGCATATTCTTATGGGCGTACTTACAGTGTCTAATACCGCTATATTTAAACGCTTAATAAAATGCTTTTCTACTCTTCTAATTATCGGTTTCTCCAAGGAGTTATAGTTATATAATTTTAGGGTTACTAGTTTAATGGAATAAGAATTAAATCTACTAGAGGTATAAATATAGCATATGCCTAGTATATGCGTTGCTTACCTTTAATATATACTGCTTAATAATATTATATACTATTTCTTTATCTGCTTCTATAGACAGTAAAGGTGTTACTTTATAGATAAAGTGTGCAATTCCTTCTTTTCTAGTTACTGGATATTCTAGCACTATAATATAGTCTATTGCCTCTTAGATAATAACTTGATGCTTACTATTAGAGCTAATAAGTACTCTATAATCTTGGAGTGTACTCTGGCTATTTTAAGCATATGCATAGCCTATATATAGAGTTGTATATAGTCTTACCTTAGAGAGACCTATATAAAATAGAAGCCGCTATTATATACTATCTTAACCCTTACCCTCCTTAGCTTCCTTATCTTTAATACTCTCTCTGTTAATTATACCATCTTAAGAACTATTGTCTTTATATTTAATGTTAGGTACGCTCTGGAATACCTGTATATACTTAGCATATGCGTAGTATATAGTTGTGCAAACTTACTGGTAGGCCGTTTAGCCACCCTGCTATACTCTTATTTACTTTAGTATAGTTTTTAATTGTTATTAATATAGTAAGGTATATATAAATGCGTGTCTATGTATATATGTGTATGTGTATATGTATATGTATATGTGTGTATGTGTATATGTATATGTATATGTGTGTATGTGTATATATATATGTATATGTGTGTATGTGTATATGTATATGTATATATATGTGTATATCTGTGTGCCTGCGTGCGTATGCGTAGCATATGCCCTAGGTATTTTGGTTTGTGCGGTCGCTTAAGTTAAATGTGGCTACTGATGCGCGTTCTGTATGGGTAAAAGTGTGACCCTGCCGACCTTTTGCCGGTGGTTCTATTGGTGACCCCGTTTAACTTTCGCCGACCCTATTGGTGACCTTGTTTAACTTTTCCGTGACCTTGGTCAGCTGCACCCCGCGCAGAGCCTTGTGCAGAGCCTCTGTACGTAGAGCTTCGTATAGAGCTTCGTGTAGAGCTTCGTGTAGAGCCTCCGTATACAGAGCTTCGCGCAGAGCCTCATGCAGAGCTTCGTGCAGAGCTTCGTGTAGAGCTTCGTGCAGAGCCTCCATACGCAGAGCCTCGCGCAGAGCCTCGTGCAGAGCCTCTGTACGTAGAGCTTCGTGCAGAGCTTCGTGCAGAGCTTCGTGCAGAGCTTCGTGCAGAGCTTCGTGCAGAGCTTCGTGCAGAGCTTCGTGCAGAGCTTCGTGCAGAGCTTCGTGCAGAGCTTCGTGCAGAGCTTCGTGCAGAGCCTCTGTACGCAGAGCTTCGTGTAGAGCTTCGTGCAGAGCCTCCGTACGCAGAGCCTCGCGCAGAGCCTCGTGCAGAGCCTCTGTACGTAGAGCTTCGTGCAGAGCTTCGTGCAGAGCTTCGTGCAGAGCTTCGTGCAGAGCTTCGTGCAGAGCGTCGTGCAGAGCCTCTATGCGCAGAGCTTCGTGCAGAGCCTCTGTACGCAGAGCTTCGTGTAGAGCTTCGTGTAGAGCTTCGTGTAGAGCCTCGTGCAGAGCCTTATACAGAGCCTCCAAGTAATAAAACTATATAAGATTGTATAAGATTATATTAGATAATATATAATAGTTAAATATATAGCATATAACTTTACCTTAATTGCATATTAAGAAATATATAGTTACCTTTTAAAGTTGCTAAGTAGGTTAATTGCGTGTTAAGAAATATATAGTTAGCTTTTAAAGTTGTTAAGTTAGTTAATTGCATATTAAGTTAGTTGAATTATGTATCAAGTTGGTTAATTGCATATTAAGTTAGTTAAATTGCGTGTCAAGTTGGTCAATTGCATATTAAGTTAGTTGAATTGTGTGTCAAGTTAGTCAATTGCGTGTCAAGTTGGTCAAATTGCGTGTTAAGTTGGTCAATTGCGTGTCAAGTTGGTCAAATTGCGTATCAAGTTGGTCAATTACATGTCAAGTTAGTTAAATTGCGTATCAAGTTAGTCAATTGCGTATCAAGTTAGTTAAATTGCGTGTCAAGTTAGTCAATTGCGTGTTAAGTTAGTCAATTACGTGTCAAGTTAGTCAAATTGTATGTCAATTACGCAAAACGCGAAAATCAAAGTCTACTTAAATCTCATCCTACAAATATTTTCCCAATGAAGCTTTAGAAGTAGGCTATAATAACCTTATAATTTCCAACGTTTCTTATACTTTAACAGAACTTATTATATACCTCCTTTCACTTATTAAGGGAGTGTTTAGTTAACCAGTAATTTGGCTTTTTATAAACGTAGCACTTCTTCTAGTAATTACTTTAAAATAAACCTCCATAAGGACCTCTATAATTGCCTTATAGTTAACATTAATTATACCCATTGCCATATTCCCTACTACGGCCACTATATATTTAGTTAGTCTAGTTATAATCGTGTTAATCAGGAATACTTAGTTAGGTAGGGTTTTTGGTATAGAACTATTAAGATTCTTATATTCACATTATAGTACCTATAGCAAAGCGTAGCTTGGCATATACTCCTTTAAACATATCTATAGGTTTATATAGCGCTAAATTGCACTTAGAAACGCCACGGCAGGCTAAAATAACCTAGTCCCTTAGACTGTTCTCATTTTAGTAAGTTTTAGTAAGGCCACATTAGATTTTTTAAAGTTTATTAAAGAGTAGTTAAAGGCACTCTAAATAAGTCTTTATTAAGTTAGAAGTAATAACTCTTTAAAATATAGTCTCCCGCTATTTAGATATATAAAGCTAGCAATTCTTATTGGTCTTAAAGTAGGCTTTAATAAGCTAAAGTATTATATCAAAGCTATAGTTTCTACCCGCAATATAGTTATAATAAAATATCGCCGCCTGTCCCTTTAATATAACTAAAAAAGCATAATAAAACTAGTGGCATTAGATTCTGACCTTGCTATAGTAGTTATAAAAGACCTATAATTTTGTTCTAAGTATATTATACAGTTCTCCTCTAAACTTCTTCTCTTTATCTAAATATACCTTTATCAGATTCGTGACTTCTCATAATAGAGGCTTACTAGTTGGCTAGGGTAGAGGAGCTAGAGGCGGCGGAGGTAAAGAAAAAGTACCTCTAGGTAGAAGAGCACCTCTAGGTAGGATAGTAGCGTTCTAGGGGTTTTATTCCAAATTAAAGTTACCTTTTAAAGAATATAGGTTAGTTCTAGGTTTCTATAGTTAATATATAATCTTAGCTTCCGTCTAGACTGGTTCTTCTATACTAATAATAACAGCCTAGATATTACTAGTAATTAGGTTACCGTTTTCAGTAATATATACCCCATTCCTATAAAGAAAGTCTCAAAAATCCCAAACAATATTAACATTGCTAAGTGCCTAGATATTAGCGGTCTATCCTATAAAATCCTCCCTAAAATATTCCTATAGCTATAAATTAGTATAGTGTCTACTTTAGTAGAATATAATATAGTATAGGAGAAAGCTATTAACTTATTTTACGGTATAAGTTATTATATTAATGGTAAATTCATCCCAATCTTTATTAATAAGTTTTATGTATAAAGCTACCCCTAGTGGTAAGGAGTCTTCCTAGTCATTTAAGGTAGGCATAGCCATATTTTTAGGGGGAGGGAAGTGTTATTAGGGTAGGGATTATTATTTAGTACGCGTTCATTATTTAGTACGCGTTTATAACATATATTTATAATTATAGGGCTTAGGACTAGTTCTAGCCTTAAATCACAAAGACTTATAAAGCGTGTTATTCTGCGTAATAGACGCAAGAATCTATAATCTAAAAAAGGCTTAAGACTAGTTCTAGCCTTTAAATCCTTAGATTTGTGGAAGAGTTCTATTTAAGGGTTAGGACTAGTTCTAACCTTAAAAGACAGCTTCCTCTAGCACGAGTAGCACTGGTATAGTGGCTTATCTCTTCTTAGTAGAATACCTAGCTATTCTATAGTATAACAGTAAAGTTAACCACTAATTAGTGTTGGTATTATAAGGTGATATTACGTATCTATAAGTTATAGGTAGTATAATGTTATTATTATATATCCTTCTTTATTAGAATAAGGAAGGGCGAGGAGCCTAAAACTCCTCGCTACACTAGTGCTACGGCGTTACGTAATGACCGCTTGCCTTATTCCTAACAGAACATCTAGCCTACGCAGCTAGTTTTATTAACTAGAACGTTAGCGATATCTATAAGCCGTTTATATTAAACGCTAGATAGGCGCTTAAGAAATAAAAGGCTTTAAAAAAATACTTTAAGGATTTTAATCTAGCAGCTATTACTAATATTATAGCCACCTTCTTTACTAAACGCGTTTAAGATTTTAAGAATATAGAGAAGTTTATCTTCTATATTATATTAAACCTTAATCGCCTTATTAAAATAGACTAACCTATTAACTATAAAATTCTTACCTAAGCGGCCCTTCTGTACGGAGTTAGCTCTACCAACTACGCTTAGTTTAAAATAACTTAATAAATAAATTAGACGCAGAAAAATACTAACCTATAAGCCTTAGGTAAGGAACTTGTTATCTTTAATAGCAAGCTTAATTAAAAAGCTTCTACTATACTAGTAGCATATTTAAATAATAGAACGTCCACAAAGAAAAAGATTATACTAGTAGAAACGTATAAGCACCCTAACTACGTAAAATATAATAGAACTACGCATTCTAAAGAAGACTGCTAAAAGAAAAACCTAAAAAACGCACTATAGAGAATTAGTAATAGAATCCGTGCAAGGAAAAAATAGAGGACTAGGCCACTTATTTAGCTTAATAAACACTCTAATTAAGTTAAAAATAAAGTAAATCCATAACGCGAGCTTGTAGTAGCGGTGGTATAAGCCTAACTAAGTAGGTATAACTTTATCTATAATACTACTGCTACTATCTACTGCTGTAAGAATTGTAAACTTCTCTTTAACTACGTTAATAACAACACCTTATTAGATATAGTTGGTCCCTATAAAGCTTAATTAGTAAGCAAAGGATCTATCTCTATATAAACCGCACTCCCTAATAAAAGTTATGGAAGTACACTTACTCTATATAATGTTCTTTATATACTATATTTATTAGTAAACCTACTATCTAAAAGCCGACTTAAGGAAATAGGCGTCTTCTTTAATAATAAGACTTACGAACTTAAATATAATAACAAGGTAATAGGATACGCACCTAAAGTTTAATAACTCTACCCAATTTAGTAATATAACTACTTATTAGAATCAATCCTCTAAACAATTAAAAACAATAAAAGCCTACCTATTTAGCATTACTAATTTAGCCACCTTAACTACAGTAACCTTAAACGCCACCTAAGTAAACTTAGTATTAAGTTTAATAACGTTAATAATAAATACTATAAGCCCTGCGCTTAATCTAAAGCCAAAAAGAGGTATAATAGAACGCCCCAGAAATAAGCTATATAACCATTTTAATTTATCCATATAGATCTAGTGGGACCTATTACCCCCATTAGCTTTAAAGGCGAAAGATACTACATATTTTTTACCAACAATTATACGAGGTTTACTATAGTCTACACCATCTATACAAATAATGAGTGGCTTGGTACTTTATAGAGGTACTATAATTAGATCCACACCAAATTCGACCTTAAAATTACTAAAATTTATACCAACTATAGAGCAGAGCTCCGTAGCAAGAAAGCAACCACCTAGATAGACAATCTAGGTATAGAATTTAAACCTGCCGCCTTATATGCTTAGGAAGAGAACGGAGTAGCAGAGCGCTTGCAGTGAACCTCTACTAAAATTACCTACTTAATAATCCTTGCTAGCAATATACCAAACTTTCTATAGCCCGATATACTCCTTATAGCTATATATATTAAAAACAGACGCCCTATAAGAGCTCTTCTTAATAGCATATTACTTTATAAAAAGCTTAAGGGTAAATCTCCCTTAGTATATTATCTAAGAGCTCTAGGATCTACTATCTACTCCCTTATAGCCAAAGAAGATCGCGTAAAATCAGCTAGGTTTGCTCTATAAGTAAAAAAGGGTATTCTAATTAGCTATAACAGCAAGACAATCTATTGCATTTAGCTACTAGATAAATAAAAGATTAAGTGTCTTAAAGATATTAAAATCTATAAAGGCGATATTAACTTAAAAACTACTACTATATTTATAGAAGAATCCATTAACTCGTCTAATAAGCAAGGGAAGAAAGACACTACTACTCCTTAGCTAAAGCCTCTATTAAGAAAAAGATAATAAAGAATTAATTAGAAGGAAGGTCGCGATAGCTTGCCCTATAGGCTTAAGTCTCTGCCTAAAAACCTTACTATAACTACTACTTAATTAGGCCGCCAGATGTTAAGAGTTAACCTATTAAGCAATTCTACTGCCTTCCTTATAAGCCTTATAGGTATAGACTAAAGCCTTAACTAATAGGCTAACAATATTAATAAGCTACTAAGCAACTAGGACAATAAAATAGGTGATAAACTAATAGCCCTTCTATCTACCTTTCCTCCTTAATTTACACCTTAAAACCCTTACTTAAATAATTGCGACGTGGTTAATCCTATAGCTCTACTAGCCAGCTATATTTAATATACTGGCTTATCTAATCTTAAAACATATATATCTACTACCTTAATTAACAAAGATAAGCCTTATACATACAACCAAGTAATTAATGGCCTAAACAGCAAAGAATGGATAAAAGTAATAATGGAGGAGGTAGGGTCTCTAATTAAGAACTAAATATAGGAACTTGTTAACCTTACCTCCCTTAAGCCTTCTTATAAGCCTCTTGCTGGTAAATAGGTGTTCAAAGTTAAAAAGAGAAAGGATGGCGAGGTCCTCCACTATAAGGCTAGATAGGTTATTAAGGGATATCTATAACAGTACGGTGTTAACTACAACTAGACCTTTACTGCGGTAGTAAAACCTATAGCTTTTAGGGCTCTATTTGCGATTACTACCTACTATAACCTTAAAATTAAACAGATAGATATTAAAACCGCCTTTCTTTATGGACCAATTAATTAAGAACTCTATGTTATTATACTAAAAGGCTATAAAGAAGCCGGTAAAGTCTGCTGCCTTAAAAAGGCCCTTTATAGACTAAAACAGTTACCTTAAATCTGGTATAAGACGCTCTTAAAGTTTCTACTAGAAAAACTTAGGCTTTACCATCTACACGCGGATCACAGTATATTCGCCACCAGTAAAGGATAGAAAGGTTTAATTATTTCTGCCTATGTTAACAATACTAAAATTATCCATAAGGATATAGCAATAGTTAATTAGGCGAAAGTAGAGCTTAAAGCAGCCTTCTAAATAATAGATCTTGGGCTAATAAGCTTTTGTCAGTCGTTGTCTATAACTAACTAGTTATGGGGTAGTCACGTGTACTGGTTACGTAAGCTAAGCGAGTATAAAATCTACCAGAATCTACCTATAGAATAGTATTAATAATACAATAACTTCTTATCTATGTATCTTAATATACGCATCTAATTCCCTTACACCTCCGCTGCACCTTGTTGAGTACCAGCCTTAATAGGTTATGAGCCCAGCTACGCCTATAGAGGGTTTTAACATAGCGTTTTTAAATAACGCGTGGAGAGAGCTGTGACGTGTAATTATAGTAGTTGTTAAATAATTAAAGGACGCGCATTGTCCGCGGAATTGATCACTACCTTATTAACCTATTTAACTCGCTAAGTCTAATTAGAAGACGAGAGCTAAGAAGCAGGCAGAAGATAGTAATAGGTTAAGCTCGTAACTGGACGATAATCAATACGACGCGTATTAGGAGCTTAACTACGACGCGTCTAGTAGCATATACCACCTACCAATAACTTAAGAAGTAGACGATGATCGAAACTAATCAGAACGATCTTAATTATGATACTACGACACGAATACAGCGAGTTCCTAATTAACTTAATATCCAATTACTGCACTTAGGATAAGCGAAAGCAGTAGCAGCAAGAACCTACTGCCCGATGGCATAAAGCTAAAGGGAGAGGAGAACTATATTGTATAGAAGAAAGTAATAGAGGATATTACCATTACGAACGGATTAAGACGTTATATTTATAAAAAGGGAAAAGCACCCAAATACGTGGATGAATTTAATAAGAAAGCTAATAAGATAAAGCTGGTAGTATGGCTAATATAGGAAGCTGGAGACTTAAGCATAAAGATTATTATTAAGCTTAATATTAAGAGTACCCCTATATAGATGCTAGCAGGATATAAGTTAACGCGTAAGATGTGGGTAACTCTATAGACTTAGTATAAGGGAACCGGAGTAGTTCTTAGCTACAACGCTATTAAATTATATACGAAGATTAAGTATAACGACTACCCTAATCTTAAGTACTTTATTATTACATTTAAAAAGGCTATTAAAAAGCTGGCGAACCTTAATATTTCCCTACCTAAATTATGGCATCTAATTCTCTTTATTATGGCCCTATCCAATATATGGCCCATTTAGGCAGAATAACAGCAATTAAATTCTTAAAAAGAATTAACCCGACTATCACTCTCCGCGTTAATTAAAGATATTATAGATAAGGCACGAAACAAGGATAAGAAGGTTAAGGGAGGTATACTATATAGGGGGAAGCCTAATAAGAAGGGCAAATAAAAGGTAAAGGAGGATAAGGAGAAGAGTAAGGGAAAGTATTATAAGAACTATAAGAAGCTAAACGCCCGTTACGAACCTAAAAACTGCTTTATTATAAATAAGAAGCTACATTATAAATGGGAAGAAAAGATAGGTAAGAAGTTTATTCTATATTAGGAACCTAATAAGAAGAAGTTAGGCAGTAAGAGTAGGAAGGAAGAACCTAGTAGTAACTCCTTAAACGATAACGATGCTTGCAGTGACTTAGACGATGGCGATGCTTATACGTTCGCAAAGAAAGAGTTAGGGTACCTCTGCGTATACCTAAATAGGAAGAATCAATTATTAATTAAGTAGAAAGGAATACTATTTAATACTAGAGCCGAAACCTATATCACTAAATTAATTAACGACTTTAATACTAGTACGTATATACTAGTATCTATACTATTAATTAATATAGTAAGTAGAGAAGCTACGCCGCTTAGCTTTAGTAAGAGGATAATTATCTATGCTATAGATATAGGAGAGACGTATACGCTAAACCTTAGTAAGGTGCAGTACCTACCAAACTATGGCATTAATATCTTTAGAGCTAGAAAGCTCCTAGGCAGGGGTAATATTTAAATTAAAGATAGAAACCTTGTGGTTAATAAAGAAGGCCTTAGCATATTCTAATTTAATAAAGATATAATAATTATTAAAGCACCCCATATATACGTATTCCCTATAGTTACATAAAAGAAGCCATTAGAGATATCAATTTAACTCTAGTATTGTTACTTTAGCCACCTCGGCCTTAAAAATGTATAGAAGACCTCTAAATTGGTTAAAGGCATAACCCTTAAGAAGAAAGAGCTAAGCGCTATATAATAAGAGGATGAAGACTTAAGGCTCTATAACCTATGCGAGAAAGGAAAAGCTATAAGGTATATATAAAGATACGCTAAAATGCAAAATCTGCGGGTGTTTAACAAAGTATATATTAACGTAGTAATGATTACCCCTTAAGGTATTAGAAAGAAGAAGTATGCTATAGTATTTACTAAAAAGGCAACTTTAGTTTAGTGGGCTTACTTCTATAAGTTAAAGAATGGCGCATATAGCACTCTAGTTAAATACTAAAAGATAGTAAAGACTTAATTTAGAAGAGTTATTAAAAAATAGCGTATGGACGGGGGTAAAGAATATAGCCTAAAGAAGCTAGCTGAGCTTGCAGATAATCTAGGGTAGGTAGTAGAGCTTACTATACCGTATAACCCAGAGCAAGACGGCACTTCTAAATAAACAATTAGTATTCTCTGTAAGTGTATATAAACCGTAATAATTAATATAGACATTCTACAGTTCCTCTGGCCACTAATATTTAAGTTAATGGTACTAATTACTAATTAAACAGCTACCTCTTTATTAAAGGGCAAGACCCCATATAAAGCCTTTACGGATAAGTTTTGCCTAAATTAAGACAATAGACCATCTGTAGCTTATCTATGGGTACTTAGCTATAAGATATATGTCCAAATACTAAAGAAGCGCCAAATTATTAGCTAGAAGGTTGCCGTATGGGCTAAGGTAGGAATCCTTATAGGCTATAAAGGAAGCCATATCTTTAAGGTATATATACCTTTAAAAAAAGGACCCGCCGAAAATAGGATTGTACGATCCTTAAATATTAGATTTAATAAAGGAGGCTTAATTATAAAGCCCCTATTAGAAGACAATACTAATATTTTAGTACCTACTAGAAATAGGGGTAAGAGTACTAAGAATTAGGATTAATAAGATAATAACCTAATTTATTAGAGAGTTCCTAATATACCTAGAAACATTAAGTATTAACCCTAATTAGTACTTAAAAAGGCTATTACGCTAAAGCTTTAAATTAATAAGGATTTGGAGTAACTAGATATTAACTCCAATATTAAACCCAAATTAGAATATGATACTAAATTAATGCCGGAGACTACTTAGGAGAGAGTTAAAACTAAAACAGTACCTAAGTTAAGGGGTTAACCTAGAGGTTTAAAGAATAAGGTCTATATCCCAAACCTAGAGCTTAGTAGAGAGATTTAATAAGCTGCTTAATAATTAAAGCTAAAATTAAGCTTTAACTCTACATTAAATATAGCATTTTACACTATATATATAGCTAGCCTAGTGTTGTTAATCTATAATAATCCTAAGATAATTAAGGAGGTAAAGATAAGACCTAATTGGCCAGAATAGAAGAAGGTAATTAAGAAGTAGTATTAAGGCCTAGTTTATAAAGGAACCTAGAAGCTTCTAAGATAATTAGAGCTGCTAAAGGGCATTAAGGTACTGCCGGAAAAGCTCGTTTTAAAGATAAAAAGGGATAGAGACAGCAAGATCCTAAAGTAGAAGGTGAGATAGGTTATTAAAGGGTTTAGGCAGCAGTACGGAAAGGACTTTAACTAAATATTTGTGGGAGTATATAAGAGTGTTATATAGAAGCTAGTAGTCGCCCTTATAGCTCTATTTAACTTAGAAATTAAGTAGATAGATATAGTTAGAGCCTTCCTAAACTTAACCGCTAATACGGATATCTATATAGAAGTACTACCTAACTGGGAAATTAATAAGGAGATCTTAAAGGATGCACCTAAATGGGTATATAAGCTCCTAAAAGCGCTATATGGTCTAAAATAGGTACCTTAACTATAGTAGAAGGAATTAGCCTCTACGCTTTAGTAATTAGGGTTTAAAGCGTATACTAGCGACTAATATGTATATATTAATAAGTTAACAGGAATTCTAATTGTTATATATATTGATAATATATTAATTATCGGCAAAGATAAGGCTAAGATTAAGGCTCTAAAGATGAGTTTAATAAGAAGATTTAAGATAGAGGACTTAGGCCCTATAGAATACTTTATAGGGGTAAGAATAACTTAAAACAGAAAGAAAGGGACAATTACCCTATGCTAGGATATATATATTAGTAAGATCCTTAAACGATATGGTATAGAGAATTGTTATCTAGTTAATACGCTAATGGTAGCTAGAGCTACTAAATTTATAGTACCCTTTAACGGGCAAGTAACGGTTAAAGATACTAAGCTTTATGGATTAAAGATCGGCTCCCTAATATATTTAGTAATCTAAACTAGACCGGATATCGCATATAAAGTCTCTATACTATCACAATTCTTATTAAACCCCTCTCCACAGTATATAAAAGCTGTAGACCGGATACTTTAATACTTACAAGGCATAAAGCTCCTAGGAATTAAATACTAGGGGTGCGTAGGTAATCTAAAGACACTCCTTTACAGATATTGCGATGCGGATTTTATAGGTAATAAGTTAACACGGAAGTCCGTCTTAGGGAATATATACTTCTTTACTAGTGGAGTTGTATTATGCTTGTTAAAGAGATAGTAGGTAGTAGCGCAGTCTACTACTAAGGTAGAGTATTACGCTCTAGCTAAAGCCATATCTAAAGCACTTTGGCTAAAGTAGATTATGGGCCAGATGATGTACTTAGGTGCGGATATTAAGTTAGTACACCTATATGGTAACAATTAGGGCTCCTTAAGCTTAGCTAAGAACCCTAAGTTTTATTAACGGACAAAGCATATTAATATTAAACACCACTTTATTTAAGAGCACGTTATAAAGGGAACAGTTAATCTATGGTATATTACTAGTTTAGAGATGGTGGCTAATAGTCTAACTAAACCTCTTTCGGCTGTAAGTTATGCGAAGTTCGTAGAGCAGCTAAGGTTAAAGGTTATTAAGATTAATTAAGCCTATTTAGAGTATTAAGTTAATTAAATATAAAGGGGTATATATTAGTTATTGTCTATAACTAACTAGTTATGGGGTAGTTATGTGTACTGGTTACATAAGCTAAGCGAGTATAAAATCCACTAGAATCTACCTATAGAATAGTATTAACAATACAATAACTTCTTATCTATATATCTTGATATACGCATCTGATTCCCTTACACCTCCGCTGCACCTCGTCGAGTACCAGCCTCGACAGCTTTTACTTAGGTATAATAGTTATAAAAGATCGAATAAAAAAGAAGATTATACTCTTATAGCAAGCCTACCTTATTAAAGCTCTTAAACGTTTTAAATTATAGAAGGCTAATACCTTACTAATACCCATAAAGCACTTAATTAAGCTTATAGCCAATTAAGAAACTACTAGTAAGAATAATATTAGAAGATACCAGAGTATAGTTAGTTTAGTTATGTTTCCTATAATAGAAATAAGGCCAGATATTGCCTTTACGGTGTTAACAGTAAGCCGTTTCGCCTATAATCCTACCTCTACCTATATAACGGCCGTAAGACTTATCCTTTAATACCTAGCCGGCTTACTTAATAGAGGAATTACCTATAGAGGCGATAAGAACCTAGACCTTATACTAATTAGCTTTAGTAACGCCGACTAGGGACAAGATAAAACCACAAGACGCTCTATATTAGGCTTTATATTTATATTAAACAGAAGATCAATCTTATAGAAATCAAAGCTATAAGCTACCATTTTACTATTAATATATTAATTAGAGTATACGGCTCTAACGGCTGCAGTAAAAGAGGCTACATGGCTTTAACTTTTACTTACTAAACTAGGTATACTAGACTAAAGCAAGTAGTTTACTAGGATCTTAATTAAAACCAATAACCAAGCTGCAAAAGCATTGGCTGAAAATCTAGTTTAATACAATTAAACGAAGCATATCGACATCTAGTTTTACTATGTAAGAGATGAGATAAATAGTGACAGGATTGACCTCGTATACATTGCTTTAATTAATATGGCGGCTGACGGCCTTACTAAGCCTCTCACGGGTCCTTAGTTCTACGCCTTCCTTAAACACCTTCGGATGGTATAGAAACTCAATTAATTACACTAGGCCTTAATAGGAAATCAGTACACGATCGGTAGATCCTCAGAGAGTGCGCTAAATAACGCCTTAAGGCCTCAAAACGAGCAACAGAACTCAACTTTAATCTACTAACCTACCACCCAAATCTAACGGCCACAACATCAGGGAGGGCTCATACTGGTAGGAAGGATGGATATACTTCAGGAGAGACATAGGGTGAGGCTATAGGGCCTCTAGAGCTCTATGGGTAACGTAGAACACCTATAGGGAGGTGCTGCCAAAATTTTTAAGAGATGTTTTACTGAGCAGGCGCTGTCTCTAGACGTTAGGGAGGGCGTAACTCCTTATTAAACACTTATTCTACCTTAGAGGAGCTTCAGCAACCCTTATCAAGCAATCCTACACCCCTATATACATTGTATATAGCGGTATCGTTGACTGAGCTTGAGGGAGGGTGTTGGAAAACAAGCCCGCAACGATATCACATAATGAGACTTGGGGAGAATCTCTTGGCAGAAATCTGACCAATCAGAGAACTTCGACCGGCGGTCGAAGTTCCCTGAAATCTCTTCAACCACCTATATAGAAAATAAGCAATACACAGAGTTTTAGCCCCATAACCTCATTTCAACAAGAAGAGCTCAATCCTAACAACATTGATCTATTTCCGGTCATTTGCGTGCCTGGGGACTGGAATGCCACTAGTTAAGGCATCTAGAACAATCTGAAAGCACAAGAACATCGACAAATCCAAGCCACCTGACGGTTTTGTACACAGTGCCGACGCTGGGCTGGTCGGTGTTATTTTTCTCAATGAGTGACTTGGCTTCGAGACTCCTGGGCTTCCACGGGGCTTTCCACAATCTAGATTGAACTCCCCCAGGCCACATGGTTCGATGCCTTCGTATCGATCAATCATATGCAGGGGTCGCGCAGTTGATAAGGAGACAACAAAACGCTTCCCTCGAACAAACACTATGGCTTTTGGTCTTCTTTTTCCAATCAGCCGTGGCCTTCTTTGGGCCGTGTGCTAGCCGTAGATTTGTGGAAGAGAGGAAGCGGTATCTGGACTAATTTGGGTGTTGGCGGTCCTGGCGGCCACGCGAGAGCTGAAGAAGTCTTCGTTTAGAGTTAACTAGTGGGGATATCCAGGTGACGAATGGACGAGGGTACCTGCATATAAGCCGTTCCAGGGAAGCTGTGGCGCTTCTTTGTGGAGCCCTGCCAGGTTCCACTTCAACGGAGAAATTGGATTAAACGACGCCGCAAGGGCTAGAGCGCCAGCCACAATACTTTTTACGTCGCCACAATTTTTACGCCCTCTCTTCCAGCTGTGTTGTTCGTGAGACCCCATTGGGCAAAAAGAAACCGCGCGCTGGAGACGCGGGTCGAAAAGGAGTGAACATTACATGCTAACATGCTAACAATACCTGGAATTTCTTGGATCGTCACCAAGAATTCCCAAAAACAGTGGTCACAAGGTATTCTCGAACCTCCGCTCCCATGCCTTCTTGTCTCTCCTTAGCGCACCGTTTCCTGTAATCCTGTTAGGTCCCAAATGGTCGACATAAGGCTGGACGCCCTGGGGCTATCCCACGGGCGAGATAATTACAGTCACTCGCACAGATTTGCGCCCATCCCGGGCCCCTAGAAAGGGTTTGATGTGAAGAGGCTTTCTCTCTGATAGCTGACTTGTTGCACATACTCTAGACTCTCGATATCCTAGAAGGCTCTAGATCCATCCAGTTGGTTAGTGACCCCTTACCTGAATAGCTCAGGCCAAGTTTAACAAGGCCGACGGCTTGACCGAAGAGCCACAGAAAAAGAAGGAAGCAAACGGCGGCAACTTCAGACCATTGGACTTTATGGATGCAATAGGGACAGTGGCCTTCCTATAAAATTATAGGTGTACAAATACCAGTTCTGTTCCCTGTTCTCAAAGCGTTGAAGGTCACCCATTCCTCAAGTCCTACATTCATTCCGTCCTTTTTGACTTCTGTCATTAATCAACTGATATATACTTTAATAACTCATTCCCAATTCTCATCATCTACAAATTTATATTTGACATGTACACCACCACCCTCTTGATAGGCTTTGCGGTCGCCGCTACTGTCAGGGCATCCCTCTCTTGCCCAGGCTCGGATGGTTCATACTTCACCGCTAGCAGCGGGGTGTCCTACAAAGTCGAGTGCGGCGTTGACCATGTTGGTGGTGATATGCCCAGCTCTCCTGTGTGGGTATCTACCCTTGATGATTGCATCGCGGCATGCGACTCTACCTCTGGTTGCGTCGATGTTTCTTGGGTTCCTGGAACCCCTGGGGTATGCTACATGAAATCATCTGTCCAGTCCGCCAGCGCCAACTCTGGTGTCTGGGGTGCGGTACGCACTGATAACACCTGTGCATCAATTGATGGTACATCCATTGCCATATTGGAGGATACTTCATACACTGTTGAGTGTGGCAAGGATAGGATTGGAGGTGATATGCCGAACAGGTAAATTACTGTAGCACCATTAGTGTCGGAGCTCTGAAGCTAATGAATTTCTATAGCCCCGTCTGGACTAGTGACTTCAACTCATGTCTTGCTGCTTGCGAAAGCAACCCAGGCTGCATCGATGTGTCCTACATTCCCAGCTCTCCAAACCAAGGTCCCTGTTACATGAAGAATTCTCTACAGCCTGCCTTCACGAACACTCATGTCTGGGGCGCAAAGCGCTCTTCGATATGCCCAGATCTCGATGGCACAACTTATCAAACTTCCTGCGGCTCCACGTACCAGATCCAGTGTTACGTCGACCACTTTGGAGGCCTCCTCGGCACTGTCTGGACTAGCAGCTTGAAGAGTTGCATATCTGCTTGCGACACTGCAACTGGCTGCGTGGATGTTTCGTATGCGCCCGGAACTCCGGGGCCTTGCTATCTCAAGAATTCTATTGGTGCGGCGAGCAATAACACCGGAATCCTGGGTGCTAAGCAGCTCACTGCTTGCACTTAGTAAAATGTTCTTTTTGACAACACACTCGCAGACGCTCCATCCTCTTACGGTCCGTCACAGTTAGTGTGGTTCCATTGGAATGGTTGCCATTTGGCTCTTTCAGATATGAACACCTTGTCGCTTTCGATATAATGAATGGAGTTGTTGGTACGGGGAGTTTTGTAAATACAAATTTAGAAAATTTAAAATCTGGAGGCCTTATTCATACATCAGCAAATATACTCCTTCCCCTGGTAGCGTCCTATCCGTGCACTGGCAAATGATAATTGGGCATCTGGTTCAATTGGCTTTGCTCTTATCGATAACCGTAGGATGAATTTTACCAGGCGAAGGGATAGGCATACGGAGGGATAAATACTTGCGGTTTTATCGATAATATAGTAAATTAACGAGAAACGCAGTGTACACTAATATTCCTGGGCGCCCGCGTCTACTATTCTAGCTTGCATAGCTGTGGTTGTTACGGCACCTATTTACGTGTTTTACAAGAAGGGTTCGGACATTAGAGGTCGAGGTTTGCGTAATCCATAAATTAGACTAGAGAAAAGTCGCGTGCTAAGCGCCAGTCAATGTCTGGTCCGGGTTGGAAAGATGGTACTAAAAAGCACATTGAGGAAGCTTGATTGGGTTGAGTGATAGTTATTCTGTGCTCTGACCAACCTAACGGACTAGTCAAAGGAGATATGAGGTATGAGATAGTTCCACATACGAATTTTGTGAACCGTGGTTAGGAAGTAAGATTTCATTGCATAACAGAACTTAATTGTACATGTAATTGAATGAAAAGCATGGCGTCGTCTCTGTGGACCCTTGAAAGGGGAGCTGCTGCTCCTTAAAGCTTAGATGAATGTATTCGGAGCGGTTTCAGCTTGCTGGAGCATCATCGAACACGTCTTCAACGAACTCCAAGTAACAATTGAACCATAGAATGGCTCCTCAGAGTAGAGGAGGTTCAGTCCCTACAGGATTTCAATCCAAATCTACACCCAATCTCCCTACACTCCGATCGCTCGAAATATCTTCTACAGTCCCATCTCGAGGTGAAATTCAGACTGCCGATGCCACCACGCCCAAGAATCCGCTCTCCCCGACTACGACTACCTCGCCCTCTGAGCCAGCCTCGGTTGAAGACAATCTCCCAGATGATAACCAAGACCTCTTTACACTTAACCCATCCTCAGGCTCCGACTCTTCGGATTCCGAGACAAATCCACCTTCAGCGCGTCCACTATATACATCACGCTCCCAGACACATCTCCCCGCCCATACGACGAGTACTCTCTTCCCACCATTTTATAATCGTCCTCCCACACCTCTTCCGCCCTCACCTTCTCTGACCTCACTTCTACGCCCTTCTTTCAGCACACAAACCTCCCGGCCCACAACCCCAGACTCATCCGACGTCGAGTTGCCAAACGGGATAGGCACAAACGGGACGAACACGCCTACTTCAACTACAACAAATCTTGCTAGCATAACCAAATCTGCATGGCATGCACCCACGGTACCTCGAGCTTCGCCCAAAGTGCCGACATATGAGTACTACGGGTTCGCACTCTACCTCGCGTCCAGCGCCGCATTTCTCATGTACATACTATGGGCGTACCTGCCGTCGCCGTTCCTGCACCAGTTGGGCATACACTATTATCCGAACAGGTGGTGGGCTCTTGCGGTGCCAGCATGGCTGGTGGTCACCGTATTGTATATCTATGTGGCGCTGGCGAGCTACAATACGAAATACCTGACGCTGCCGCTCAGCAGCTGCGAGAATTTAGTAGACGAGTGCGCCATGGTTGCCATTGTGGATCGACGCACGGGTAAAATCGTGAGGAATCGCAACACGGCGAGGGATAAGGACAGGGAGAGGGAACATGGGCAAGGGACGAAGAGCGCGAGGGGAAGTGCAGCAGCCAGTCGGAGCAATTCCCTTTCCATATATCAATTTGGAGCCACAGAGGAGGTCGAGTGGAGAAAACTGTGGAATGAAGGTACAGATGCAGTCATGGATGTGCCTATTGGTGGCGTCTGTGAGATTCTGTATGGGGCTGGTAGGGAGAGAGAAGAATGGGAGGAAGACGGCTACTTGGATGATGGGTTTGAGAAAAGGTATGAGTGAATACAGACCACAAGTCTGCATATAATCGATCAATCTGTTATCGGCCATCTTCGGTGCTTACGGGGAAAAGCAGTGCTACAATAGCACCGGACCATTACGATCATCCCTGACCTACTGTGGTTTGCAGCAGGGAAACCAACGACCGTACAGCATTAACCAAAGATAAATACGGCAAAACAAACCATTGTACGCTTGGACGATCATTGCCTGGCTCCATTATTGAAACAAGGCCACGCAAAAGCATTGTTTCAATGCTAGCAGACGCAACTTTTGCAAAAAAAATATAAAAAATACAAAGCCAGAGTTGAAAACATCAGGTGGCTAAGGGCTCGTTTACTACATTTTTTTCAGCTGTGCGTGCCCACCTGGAATGAACAGGTCAATATTTCCAGGTCGATCAAACATCCAACAGGTAGGAGCTGCTTGTTTACCCCACCTGTTGGGCCGTCTCAGCAGCTGAAATTAATGTTCCACCTGGCCTGTTCGACGCCCTCGCATAGAATTAAAAGTACGCGTACGGTCACGCAGCCTTGATACTATTGATTTTATTGGCTAGCCCTTATCGATAACGTGTGGACGGATTTTGGCGGGTTAAGGGATATATCTAAAGCAGTGTACGCAGGTCTCTATGCGCTACTAGCGCCCGTCAAAAAGGGGCGTAACGTCCCTCCCTGCGTGGTGAGACACCCTCCGTGGCGAGACATAATGGGTACTTCAACTTCAAGCAACTCAGAATCTGTGAACACGTTGGTATCTGCAATAGTTTTATATAAGTCGTGTGCTGTAGCTACTCCTAAACGTCTAGAACCCTTCTTACCTAAAAATTACGTTCGCATTGTCGCCTTCGCGCCTAATTTACAGAGAGCCTTCTTTTATAGCAAAACAGACTTCCTTCCCTACAGCACCGCCGTTAACCTTTTACCATTCTTAATAATAATAGGGTCTTATTTAAGCCTCAGAACCTCTCTACGATGCTCGGGAGTTATTGCCAGCCTTGTGTCTGCTGTCGCGCGCAAATTTATGCAGGGTTGCCACCCCGATCGGTACCTCCAACCGGAGCGATCACCAGTCTTAGCTAGTGCGAAACAGCCACATAATCATCATAATGTAATTTACTTACAGTGGCTGCCAAGCCTGTGGCTGTCGCGTCTGTGGCTGTGTAGAGTCTTGGCAAGAGGGCCGACCTTAGCCCCGCAGCCTTGCGATCCAACTCAACCTTGGTCATCCTCCAGTCAACCAACTCACCTCTTACAGAATTCGCCACCTCACAAGAGGGTGGCCTGAGCGGGTCGGCACCCTCCCTGCTAGCGCCGGCAAGATAATGACTTAGCTGGTCCAATTGCAAATGGCTATATGGAAATTCAGGTTATCATCAGGCAGCAGCGTGCAACTTGTCAACCGATTATTAGCTAGCTAAGGCGATTTCAACAAGGGTGTGGCCGGAGCGGTTCGGCCGCCCTCCCTACTAGCGGGGGCGAGTTTAAAGTATCTTATGCTTTAGTCGTCTACTTGTAAATACCGCTAATTATACTGCCATTAAACCCGTTTAAGTAATCCTATAAAGATACTTTTACTTAGCTAGGTATGTACGGAGATAAAGAATCAGCTAACCCTAGTCTAGAATAATTATAGGATAAGACTACGTAGGCAGCAGCCCATTGCATAGGACGTGCATCCCTTATGGGAGTAGTTTGTTAAGTTCGGAAATACTAAGGACTGCTATATAATTATTAATAAACATGGGTAAGAATACGCTGGCTCCAATTACGATTATTAATTCTTCGGCGTGATCTCCTACCCACTTATAGTTGGCAATTCAGTAACGGCAAAATCCATAATAAGGCCTCAGCCTAATCTTTCCAAAAGTGAAGCTGGGCTTACCGGATAGTATATAAGTTCCATGTTAGTAGCTCTAGAGTATATAAAGGAGCGTTTCAGCATTCACCACTTCAGCACACCACGCTTAAAGCTTTTTAGTAACCTTCTCTTTTAAGTCCAATTCCCGTCTTGCTTCTCTATCCCCCCTATAAATTATCATGGAAGCTACTCAGTTAGTATCATATCATTGAATTCATATACGTGAGGAATACTAACATTAACAACGTAGAGAGGTCCAAACCTTGGGAGTCAACCAAGGAAAGATCGTTACCAAGGAGCAATTCGATTCCAAGAGAGCGGAGGTACTCAAAGAAACACCCGACCGCGTACTACTGCTCGAGACTCCTGCTAGTGATGCGAAACTCATGGAAGAGCTGCTTGGTATTGAGAAGGGTACACTCCCGGAGTTCGCTTGCGGCTTTGTGAAAGGCGCGGAAAGCTGCTCCAAGTGCGGCCGTCACTACAGTATCCTCGACTTGACGAAGACAGGCCTTCAAGTCCATAGCAAGCAATTCCTGATCGACACCATTTTTGGGAAGCATGGAGGATATCTCTGGAATGACAGTACGCAGATTCATAATTGCTATAGTTGTGGCGAGAAAGCTCCTGAACCTGCGATTTATATCACCCAATTCTACGGGTGCGCTTAGTAGGTAGTGACGGCGCGCTCGCGTCACAGGCTTACGGGCCTGCTGCTTAGCAGGCTGCTTGGTAGGGAGCTATCAAAGCAGCTTCTCTGCTAGCTAGTTTAATCTATTCGAGTATCCCGTTACACACCCTCGAGTTTATTGCTAGAGTATGCCGATTGTGATATTAGGTTGAACTCCTTAAGTAATATGGACAGCTTAAGTAAGATGCGCAAGTTTCTAGCCGTGGTTTAAGGCCGAAAAGATGGCGTCTATCCTAGAGCGGTAAGCCTAGCTTCACTTTTGGAGAGATTAGGCTGAGGTCTTATTATAGATTTTACCGTTACTTAAATTGCCAACCACGAGTAGGTAGGAGATTACGCTAAAGAATTAATAATTATAATTGGAGCTAGCGCATCCTTACCTATATTTATTAATAATTATATAGTAGTCCTTAGTATTTCCAAACTTAATAAACTACTCCCGTAAGGGATGCACGCCCTATACAATAGGCTGCTGCCTACGTAGTCTTATTCTATAATTATTCTAGACTAGGGTTAGCTAATTCTTTATCTCCGTACATACCTAGCCAAGTAAAAGTATCTTTACAGGATTACTTAAACGGGTTTAATGGCAGTATAATTATTATTATTATTTGTTCTTGCTTAATGTCTGATGCGGTCCCTATCTGGGTCCATGCAGACGAATACCGTTAAGTTAGGTACAAAAAACCTCTAAGGGAGACGTGAGTGGTAATACAGAGTGTACCCCTCTAGGTAGCACGCCCGTACTACATCAACGGGAGGAAAAATACCCTTAGGTCGCTGCTCTGAGACCCCCGTACGGGGGTGTCCTGATTGCCTATATTGCCCTGTCTGCCATTCATGCCATGCTTCCACTTAATTTGTAGATTGCCGTGAGGTTGCCGTAAGGTCTTGTATACCTGCCCTTGCTCCTTCTTACTGCCCTGTACGTGTATCTCGCCTGCAGTCCTCCTGCCACCGCCCTATTCTGGCCACCCTCAGTGTCCCTTATTCCTTTCTATCTTCCTGCATCCAATATCGCGCTCAACCTAGTACTAGGGTACACCAAGCCCTAGTACCTACGCTGCCAACGTATTAGAACGTGCTGGGTGGATTAAGGTATAAAGGGGTAGAGGGCGGGTGGATTCGAGAGGCTCAGGCCTTCCGCCTGCGAGGTATGGTTTGGCTGCGTGTAGGTGCCGTACGGTATGTATACTATTATACCGCATAAGAAGAAGGGGGTCGCGCCGCTGTAGGTAGATGCCGTGATTCGAATGATCAATTGGAGTGTACGTAAAGACGTAGTAGTAGCTGTGTCGAGTTCTCGTTGGGGCTCACCCTCCCAGTGAAAAAATTTCATGATACCACCACCGTGTCGCCGCGCCCGCGCTGCGCCGCCGTACACACGTCTCTGCGTTTGCTCTGGCAGTCTATTGGCACGATCCTGATGGAACGCCAATAGCTGTCTGCCAGGTTCCCGGGCTCCACCGCGTGGAGGTGCAGAGGCCGATTTTTCGGAGCCCCGGCAGTATAATTAGCGGTATTTATAAGTAGATGACTAAAGCATAAGATACTTTAAACTCGCCCCCACTAGTAGGGAGGGCGGCCGAACCGCTCCGGCCATACCCTCGTATGTATGTATGTATGTATGTATATTCTATTATGGCCATGCACCATCTAGGGTATGGGCCGTTACAGAGCGCTAACTAAATACTTCCTACCATTAACATGCTTGCTCCAGTTCAGAAGCCAACTATAAAAACTATATATCTATTACCTAACACTATGCTCAACCAAGGAAAAAAATAAAGGAAAGTAATGTGTTACTATTGAAGAAAGTCAGAGTTTAGAGGCGAGCCCAAGTAAGTAGTTTTCGACGCCTCGTGTCCGCAGGGCTATTCCAGCGTTGTGCGCTTCTTAATTGGCGACGCACCAGTAGAGGCACGTATAGAGGAGGCTTGCGGTGTATTCGGTTAGATAATTAGAGGAATTCTTAAGAGTCTTTGCTTATTAACGTCGGCTTCTATACTCTCTGCATCTTATACGCTTAGGTATAGGCGTCCGGTCTCCTTTACAAATTTAATTATAGCTTTAACTACGCTAATGTCTGGCTTCCAGCGCTTAATTAAGCCGTTAATATTCCTGCCTCCTTCTTATCTGCGTAAGTAGCCTCCTAATGCATATAATAGGTCCCCAAATTAATCTCCATATTGCTCTCTTAGTTTAAACCTCTACTATGTCCACCTCCTATAAGAAAAGAGGAAGTGCTGTATTAATTCTATAAGCCCGTAGTTGTATAACGCCGTCTCTAATGCATTAATTTTATAGAGATATTTCTTTAGAAATGACTTGCCGGTCTATAGCTACGCAAAGATAGCAGCTTTAGAGCTAATTAGCTGCTAGTATAATCCTACAGCCTTTCCAAGGTGGAGTACTGCATTAATCTTCCTTATAAACTTGCCCGTATTAGATCTTCCTAATAAAAGTGGTTCTATTGTTATCTTGGCTCTTTTTAAGGCTTACATTACAAGGTACCATAGGAGGCCATCTCTCTACAGTGGCTCCTCGCTCTCCAGTCTCGTCACTGCTTTGGCAAGCTTATTAGCCTTCTCATTTCCTACAAATCCTAAGTGGCCTGAAATCCAGTATAGCGTGACATTATTTAGCTAGAGTTTCTTTAAGATCTCTGCGACTATTTCCTAGCAGGCTCTAGCCCTCTAGCTCTATACTGACAGCAACGCTAATTGTGAGTCAGAGAATATTCTTATACTAAAAGCAGGTATTAGAAAACCTGCTTAGTCAACAGCTATGCATATAGGGTCCCACAGCCAGTTAGCTGCCTCGCTAATTGCTAAAAGCTCTATTAGGTAGGCGTTAGCCTACTTAGAGCCCACCACCGTTTTTAAAAGCGTTGCTTTAGATGGCGTAGCATACACGCTAACTCCTGCCCTACCATTGCGCACCAATATATTAATGTATATGTCAACCTGCCCTGGCTTATAGTCTTCAATAATAGCTTAAGCATACTCTTCGTCCTTGCATATTACTATGTTGGGCTTAGCCACCCACGGCGGGTATATATACAGTTTGACCTCTAGCACCCCATTTACCTGGACATCCTTATACATCTCTACTATCCTCTAAAGCGGCGACTAGTGCCGTTTATAGAGCCTCTATCTTCAAATCATCTAATAAGAATGTGATTTACCTAGTTTATAGATTAACACCTAAAACGCGATGGCCTGGTTATACAGCCTTTGCTTAAGAGGGAGTAAGCCTATTTCTACCTCCACTATTAGCAGAGCAATGGTACAGAACCCCCTAATAATAGCTTATACCGTAATCCTCTGCGCCTGCTAGAGGAGCTGCTTTAACTCTTATATTGTAAGCGGGTACTATATTAGCAACGCGTAGTCTACTACTAGTAGGACCGAGCTCTTAGCTAGCTGCTTAACACTCTTAGACTGCAGTCCCTTTAATCTACACAACACTAGCGCCACCTTAGTAGCCTTGCCTACCTTACCTACTAGGTGTGCCTTAAACCGTAGCTCCTTATCAAGAATTACCTTAAGGATTTTAACTTCCTGTATTAGGGGAATTCCTTTTCCTTTAAATTAAAGCGGCGTGGTGGCATCCCTACCCGCTTCTTTATATCTAGTAAGGTGGATAAATAACATTTTCTTCGCTTTAAATTAAGCTCCACTGGTCCTCTCCTATTTCTTAAGCATTAGTATAATCTCGCCCTAGATAATCTACGTGTTTTCCTCCACCGTAGGGCCTATAACCTATGCCAAGTAGTTGTTAATAAAGGCCATAAAGCTACTATTTCTGGGTGCGCTTTGCACAAGATCCGCGTTAAAGAACAGAAAGAGTATTAGGGCTAATGCTGATCCCTATAGAAGACCCGCCTGCGGGAGCGCCTATACCTCTAATATATATCCGTTAACTAGGATATAGGCTTAACAGTTTATACAGAAGTCCTGTACCCATTATATAATCGTCTAAGGTATCTAACGCTGCTATAGTCTCCTAATTTCCAGCTCTATAGCCACATTATTATACGCACCCTTAATATTAAATAATACTAGGGACAGCGTCTTCTTTCCTCTCTACGCTCTAAATACGTCCTTATAGAGATATAATAGCGCATATATCGTTAACCTTTGCTTCCTAGCTCCAAAGTATATCTTAAGTAGTAGGCTGTGTTCCTCTACTAGGTATACTATCCTCTCCACTACTAGCAATTCAAGTGCTTTTCCCAGCGTTGGGAGGAGGGAGATCGGCCTATAGTTATTTGCTACTATATAGTCCCCCCGCTTCAGCTTCTATAGCGGTACAATCTTTACTACCTTCCATTCCTGTAGTACTTTCCCTATCTTAAGTAATTTGGTAAAGAAAGTGGTGATTTCACCGCTTAGTATAGGCCATAACTCTCGCCACACCCTGGCTGGTAGGCCGTCCCTTCCAAAAGCCTTGTCTGGGCTAGCCCTAAATATAGCTGCTTCAACCTTATGTTTAGCGATGGGCTCCTATAGCAATTGGTTATAGCTAGCCATAGCGTCCTCCTCTTATTCACACGGTAGTGGGACTAGAAAGAATGCCTAGAGTAGTTCTCTTGCAATATTATAGTTCTCTATAACAACCTCTCCCTGTCCTCCAGCCTTCTTAATTAGTAGTATTCTAGCGAACATGGATATAGCCTACAGATTAAGGTATTTTAACGCTTTCTATATATTGTTACTATTACCAAGAAATTTGTCCTAGTGGAGCTTCCTATATCACCAAATAGTTCTATAGAAGAGCTTCTTCGCTCTTGCTGCGACATTATATAGTTTAGGGTTATCCCTTCCTTATCTCCGCATTGCACTATTCCTATTCCTCTAGTATATATATAACTTCCTTAGCGTTATAAGGTCTTCATTCCACTATCTTTTTATATACGGTAATAGCTTGGCCTACTAGCAGTGTGCTTTAAGGGCTTTGTTAACCCACCTATTAAGGCAGTTAACTATTTCGTCTATATCTTCTATAGGGAATCCTATCTCTTTCTATTACTCCATATCTTCTTAAATCTTGTCCCAGTTCGCATTTTTAATAAGCAGCCTCTCCTAGCTCTCCTATGTATCTATATTAACCCAGAAGCTAGTGTAGATAGCTCTATAGTCTAACCTATACTTATGTTCCCAGATGGCGCACTTTACTAGTTTACTTACCAGGCCCAGGGTTGCAAGTATAAGGTTAATTATTAATATTCGCCCCGCATTGCTCTTAAATATAAGTACTCCTACTAAAAGCAGGCTCTAGAGTGACCGGTCTGCCATAAAGTTAATAATTAGCGCGCTTTCTTTCTGCGTTAATATGGTACTAATATAACTTCCTCCCCATAGCGGATTATGCCAATTAAAGTCACCTGCGATCACCACCTCAGTATATAGGTCGCGCAATAGTTTACCCTAAATTAGACTATTAATCATCTCTAGCCTACTAGAGAGCTCCTCTAGGTTCTCTTCCTTAGTTCTCCTTAAACATCTATCTAGAATATATACTAATATAATTATAAGTCTCCTTTAGCTAATGTACACCACTACCACCATAATGTCTACTAAATCTACCTGCAGCTGTGTAGCTGCTAGCTCTTTAGATGCCCAGATATATAACCTAACTAGGGGATACCACTACTGCCTACCTATTAGGACAAACCTCATCCACTAGGGGTTTAAGCCGGCCAGCACCACTTCCCTATCTAAGAGAAAGCAGTAAGGCTCCTAGCCTAGAATAAAGTAGAAGTCCGCCAGCGCTTTATCATTATATAGCGTATGCTGCGCTTCCCTACACTTCTTTATATTCGCCTAGAGGATCCGGAGTTCTCTATTCATAACGCTGTCATATAAGAATCCTATCCATTTCTTTCCTATATACTGGGCATTCACGGTATAAGGCTTAGTAAGGACCCTAATAGTTTACATAGTATAGATTAACCGTCTTACACTAGAGATAGCCTTCCCGCCTATATATTTTGCATATATTAGGTCGCGTATAGTCTCTAGCCCTATATCCAAACCTTCTACATTTATAGCATGCTATAGGGGTGCGTCGTTCCTTAAATGGCGATATAATAATCGCACCTCCCCTAAATAACACGTTGTTTAACATAAGCAGCTTCTCTATATCCTCTTTTGTTACTACTTTAACAATTACTAATACATGCTAGCTGCGCGGCCTTGGTTATCTGAGCTATCTTATTATACATACCTCTACCCCATTCTCTACCCCAAAGCACTCTATAGCTAACTTACTCACTTTTCTGCTATTAATATCCATTGCTAAAGGTACTTTAACCCAGTCCGCCTTAACCGTATACCACTTAGGTCCAACAAGCCTCGCCCTAGGGATATATGGTTCAAGCTATTAGGCAGTTGTCTACCTAAACATAGCTTCTTTATCTTTTTCCACCAAGAATCTAATAATGCTCGCGTTGTCTCTTGTTTGCCATACACAGAAGTCCTTAAGTATAGCTCCCGTAAGCCTATTAACCTCCTTTATACCTTATACAATGGTTTGCTTTACTACTTTAGTAGTAGCTACCTTCTCTATTGTCTCCTTACCCACTTAGCTAACGTCTATTACCAGCTGCCGATTGGGTTCTTCAGAGTTCCTAGCGTTTATTATTTATAGCTAAGTTACCTCTACCCCTACTATACCTCCACTGGCCACTACCGACGCCCATAATTATATTGGAGCTAAGGGAGTGTTTAGTTGCGCTTATAAGGACCAGATAGCCTTTTAGAGTTTAGCGTTTTACTTTTTAAGGCTTTACTATTCCGATTTAATATCTACTAGGTTGTTTCTAATGCTCTTAATAATACTATTCTGGTTTGTAATAATGTTGCTCTGCTATACTATAGTTTCTTTAAGGCTTTCAATAAGTTAACAAAATTTATCACAATTAATACCTCCTCCTTCACGTTTAGGTAAGGCAGAGGCTCTTGCTATAGGGAATAGGGGCAGTATATACTATATAGCTTATAGTCCGGTTTATGGTGCGGTTGTCTGCTGTTCAAACTATACTAATATTTGGGATCGTGTCCTCAGCGACTGCTGGGCCTCTTGCACCTTCGCGCTCGGTTTCTTTGTACGTCTTAATAGAGCTGCTGGCGGTTCCAAAGGTGGTGTTGCTAATACGCGTTCAGGGGTCGAAGCAGCCATTGGGGCTGGAGCCATACCCTCAAGGGTATAACCAGAGCGGGTCAGCCGCCCTCCCTACTTGTGGTGGCAACACCAAGTGCTAATCGTTTTAATTACCGTTAATCATATTCTTGCTTACGTTACCAACCAGCCGCATGGTAGCGAGTAACTAAGCACCAACCCCCCAGCCTCCAGACCTGCAGCTGCTCAAGCTAAGATGTAAGGCCGTCCCTACTTCAGCCCGCAATACTTTAGCTAATCTTTCAGCCTAATAGCTAGCATATCACACACCTACAACTCTCTCCTCGCCCGGTCGCTCTGCTTATAGTAGAGAGCCGAATCAGCCTTCTTTTGCGACTTATCAGTGGTTTAAGGTACCGGATTTTTAGCTCCTTTTAGCGGTATATCCTTATACATAAAGTAATTCGCGCGTGCTAGCTAGCGTTCTAGGCAACAGCTCCCATTCACTATTAGCATTTATCCTCTCTTCATCCTGCCTCTTAATTCTCTTTGGGAAGCTCTCATATAAGGATTTAATATGCTCCATAATTCCCAGCCTTTCGGGAATTTACCTCCATATTTATCATACTAGCAACCGCTTCACAACTAAAGCCCCAAATTCGCCTAGCTCAAGCTATATCCCAGTTCAAAGCGGACCTCTCAAACAAGTAGAAAACTACCTTCCATACCTATAGTCTCAATTATGCTCTTCCCCTCCAGATCCCAGCGATGTCATACAACTCACAGCCGACATTGGCTGACTTGCTAGGATCTCTTAATCTTATTACATCGGTCCAGCATAACCGCTGCGGCGCCGAGGTTAAACTTCTTTTCTAATACGTTAGAATAGATCGCCACTTCCGGGGTATTTATAAGGTTAATAATCTTCTATATTGCCTTCTCTTTGTCTTCATCAATATCAATTGCCTTGACGGCGGGTTGTCTCTATGGTTCAAGAGGTCTCGGGTCAATCATTTCTAGGCTCTAGGCAGGGTCTAGGTCCATTATTTTAATAGCTTCTGCTAATGAAAATTTAGGACAAGTCCCTTTCCATATACACCTCCTTTTCATCCATTCTAGGACTTTTTGTGCTGGATGTCCTTTGGGAAGTGTATATAGGTTAGTAATAAGGTTCTGTGCTCATTGCTTAAGTCAAAGCCGTATTAGGGGATCGTATACCTACAGTTTAGGCATCCCCAGTAGAGAAGCTTAATCCAAAAACTGGTAAAAGAATTGGGAGATAAGATATTAATGGAAAATGCGCTCAAGGATCTATGGCTCCTTACAGTTCGACTTAAGAAGTCGCCAAAAGAAGACCCAAAGCTTACCACTATAGTGCAAAACAGCATAGAGAGCAAATATAAAGAGTGGACAATAACAAGGACGAAGATATATAGGTTAAAAAAAGCCGCAGCGGCAAAGTCTCAGACATGCCTATTTTTATCCTAGTCCCTTATTATCAAGATCTAAACTCAGTTTACCTAACTACGCGTAATTAAATTCTCTCCAACCTTAGGGAACTTAGGGACACTTATTTAGGCCTCACTAAAACTAAAGCTAACAAGATGGAGTATAATTCGGCCAATATATATGGTGCCATTCAGCGCCTCTCCCCCACCAACATGTCGGTTTCTATATTATCCAATCATCTAAGAAGGACAATATGGGAAATTTATAAAAGGTGGTTCCCTCACTACCTATCTTTTCATTAGGTAGATTCTAAAGAGGTAAGCAAGGTTCTATAGGGCCTAGCTTAAAATTCCCTAAATAAGCAAGATAAGGCTTTTCTAGCAAAGTCCAGACTTTCTTTTGACCCCAAGCTAATACATAAATAACCCTATTGTAGATAGAAAAAAATAATAACCTAACCACCACAAGAATTTTTCTAGGAGCAGATTAAACATAGTTGCTGCTATCAAGCTTTAGCACAATTAAGTAACACAAATAGGAAGCTCTATAGTTGACTCTTAGAATCTTCCGCGTCTAATACTTATCTATCCTGTTTGTCAACACGGATCTTATAAGATAGGCAGGTATTTCACATACTATTATTTCTTCAGAATTCTTTAGTACTCAACAGGAAGACAAAGCTAATTGCCTCAAACCCAAACACATTAGAGTATATAGATTGCCAGTACAGGCGTTTAGGTGGTTTAAGCACTCAACATTTACCCATTTAGTTCTCTACTCGGTAGCTAATCAGTGTCTAGTCTATCTAGATCCCCATATCAGATAGTAAGAGCTTGTGTTATCCATTATAACAAGCATTAGGGGTTCGTTCACTTCCTACAGGCCCAGTAAATACTTTTCTATTAATTTCACCTATGACGGCAAGAATTGCGGGTCCCTTAAGGGCTACCCCAACGCAACCTATACAAAGCAGGGCTCTCTCTGGTCCTGTAGCAACGGCGTAGTTTGCTCCAGCCATACCAATTGGACATCCAATTTCCAGCTATCACAGACCAAGCTCAAAATCTCTCAAGTTCAACATATCTTATTAGCCAACTTTTACAAACAGGGTATCCTGACTAGTAATGGAACTCATAACAGGACGTCTATAAATAAGAGCGAACTCAAGGGCAAGCATCCCTCTTCCATCTGCGCTAAGGGCAAGTCCCATAGCTTAGGTGGACCGGCATAGAGGCCACATTTCCCAGGACATACGGCAGCAACAACCATGGCTCCTCATAGTTCTGCTTTAAGTCAATCCCCATTCATAAAAGCGTATCCCACACACTCAGCCGCTTTAAAATCCCAAGATATTAGATCACAGAATCCTTCTGTCCCAACAACTCCTACTAGTATAGTACCAGTAAAAAGATTCTCGTCAAGTAGCGCTCCTAGAGCTCAGTTATCATTTCCTAGTTTCCTAAGCATTATGCTCTTAGTGCTCGCGTAGCTTATCCCTGGAGGTGCCGCCTTAGTCCAAACTAATCTAGCAATAAAGGATACTACCCCTAAACTTTATAAGCTAGCCAAACGAGCATCAGAAACAAAAGAAAAAGAAACCATAAAATTCTTTATAGACTTATATAGCGAATACATAGCAAGCAAAACGTCTAAGAAACAGCATCATAAGAGACCGTTTACTAAAGAGTTTATAGCAGAAGTGTTAGGATTTGTATATAACAATCTAGTATTCCAGGCTAAGGAATTCCTCATTAATAACATAATCACTAGCAAGCCGTTAGTGTTTGTCAAATTATACACGGAGACACTTATAGAAATCGCCGCACCTAAACCTCCTATCGAGCTTCTTATTTTCCTCTTTAGATCAACATTCTGTAACTGGGTGTGGAACGAAGCTATAAGATCTCTGGAAACGCTCACCTTAAAGGGTTGCGAAGCAGTAATTAACAAGCTTACAGAGTTAGGATTTCCAGGTCTAAAGCATCCTAACAAAGTATCCCCCGACCAAAACCCGATTCCAATTATAGATCTTATAACGGATCCCAAAAATTGCGGTTCATATAGACATAAAGTAAGCATGCGAATGGAAAAGAAGAGTTAAACCCCTCTAACAGATTACTTCAGTGCCAATCTAGTGTGTGTATTAACGGCGTCTGCACTAGTCCCACCTGCAGCAGACTTACAGGGAAACCGCCAGGCTCTATATCCTGCGGAACCAATAACAGCTGCTACTGCGCGGAGGATCCTAGCGGCAACGGCTTCTATATATCAGGGGACCGGAAATCCTGCAATAGCGTAGGGGCTATTCTAGACGAATGCTTAGACAACGAGCCCTACACATCTGGAACCATTTGCACCACGTCTCCCCACTATAGAAATAAGATATATATCAAAGCGACTAGCCGCGGAGCCGCAAAAGCAAATCTTCAACAACCCCAACCAAGTTCCCCGTTCCCGCCCGTTCCTGTCTCACTAACTCCATTAACTGGGTGGGTTTTTAACGTTCAGATCCCGGATGGAACGTACATAGCTAATGACTATAGTCTAGATAAGAGCATGTATCTCCGCGTCAACGGGACCCTGATGGTCAACACACACTACCTTCTTGTAAAGGAAGCTGTGCCAAATAGCGGCTTATTGGGAGATGGCACAGTCATTCCAAAGAACACCATATTTGGATTTAAGATACAGATGCCTCTAAACCCTAACACGTGCTGCTTAGCCGTCTTTAAGAATACAAAGTGCGATCCGCATGGTAGTCCCTAGGAGAAGATATACAACCTTAAAAGCAGCCGTGCGGCCCTATTTAATACTAGGTTGTGGATGGTTTTCAATTATAAGGGTCCGTAAACAGGGCAGCCCCAATAAGTATATCTTAAATTACCAGGAGGAAATTTTAATTTACTTATAATGCCACGGACCCTTCTAGAGCGTAGGTTCTCCTAATCTTTATAAAAGGGAAAGTAATTCCTCTTCAGAATATATCAAGAGATATAATCTTCTTAGTTTCACATTTAAACTCCATATTCTGACTTTCTAAGACCATCTTCTACAGGGAGTTTCCAAACTCACAGAGAGACTTTACCAACTCCTTTTTTGTACCAATTAAAATCTAAAACTCCTTAGTCTCAACTTCATCCATTTTATAACAAGTATCTTGGGAGATATAATATGGTACCTCAGAAGTAAACGGGATAAGACAAAGGTGGCCTAGGCCAAAGATTCCACAGATACTTAACCATTTCCCTCCTTTCACAAGTCTGTTGTGTAATGCCTTGCGAGATCCCTTAGTCTATAGCCATTTGAGTCATCTCAAAACCTCATTAATACGGCCCAAGTCCACTCAAGTTGACCCAGCCTTGGCGCTGTCCATTTCTGCAGCAAAACAAAGCTCAGCGAGTCAGACCAGAGCAAGCAGATAATTCCAAGGAGACGGCGACGTCGGTTCATTAATATATGGTCAAATATTTAAGTATGGACGGTAGGGAAGGTTAATACACGATAGGGCTTAATTGCAATTGCAATAGTTATATTAAACAGGGAGTAATATTGTCAATCATAGAACCAAAGGGTGGCTCGCAGCCACAGCCAGTATCGGATAAATCCCAAATGGAGTGCACTCTACCCGTCCTACCTCACTACCGGAGAGTACTAGAGCCAAGGGAGAAATAAAGAGGTAGAAGCGATGCATCAGCGAGATCTAGAAGGATTGGAGAAGGTACTTAGGGCAAAGCACCCAGCCACGCTAACCAGTGTCAGCCAGCTTGGCTCAGTATTATTAAGTCAGGGTAAGTATAAAGAGGCAGAAGCAATACACCAACAGGCACTAGAAGGAAAGGAGAAGGTAACGTAACACACAGGGTTTTACTTAGTCCCTAAGTTTTACTCACGCTAGTAGACCGCCTCCCTTTTCACTACCAAATTAGCATTTTGTCACATATCAATGTTTAAATCAAGCAAAACTCAGGGACCAAGCAAAACCCCATATATCACGTTACTTGTGGCAAAGCACCCAGACACGCTCACCAGCACAGCCAACCTAGCCTCAACGTTTTAGAATCAAGAGCGGTAGAAGGAGGCCAAAGAGCTAAAGGTGCAGGTATTAAAGACGAGAAAGAAGGTGCTCGGTAAGAAGCATCTAGACACACTAACAGGCATAGGTAACCTCGCATTCTATTAATCAGAAGATTAAGAATAAGAACCCTATCTTTTAAAATAAGGCTTTTTTAAGCCTCTATAAATACACAAGGTGGGTCACTGGTACCCCTTAATCTATCCTTAATATAGCCGACATTAGGCTAAAGCTGACATTCAGCCGCTACGGTCGACATATTCAAAGTTCCAACGCCACAACAAGGAGGCTATCTTACTGATAGAAACATGCTTTTAGATACAGAAACGGATCCTTGGCCCTCATCATCCTAATAATAGAGTCTTCACTTAAGGCTCTAAATAAGGGGCAAATGGAAAACATAGAGATAGGACTTTGATGCTGCTTTAATTTGTAGAATATAGTGCTAGTGCAAATGTGGAACGGGTCAAGCTGTGTAAGCATGCTTATAAATGATATCTAACGGTAATCCAAGTGATTTGACACTGGATGTTGCCACTACAAGCAGGGAGGGTGGACGACCCGCTCCAGCCACACCCTTGTCAGGCGGCGAGATCTGTAAGTTGGTTGACTTGACGTATGGCCAAGGTTAGGCTGGATCGTAAGGCTGCGGGGTTACCTCAGCGAGCTCAGACGTGATTTTTTAGCTAGCGTCGGAATAACCTACGCCGTCTTCCGAATTGCAAAATCACGTCTGAGGGCGTTTAGCGAGTTTTAAAAGCATAAGTAAAATCCGCAAAACGGAGATTGCGGATATCTAATTCATTTATTCATACAACGCGTTATTATTACTACACAAAGTTACTTTTTTTTTAAGACTTAGGGCTTCTAAACGGTATAAATTTTATTATACGGCTATCGCTTAGTCCTAATATTAATTTTGTTAAAGTTAAAAAACGCGTTGTTAAAAGTATAAGCACATATTATATCTTATTAAATAGTCTACTAATATAGATAAAACTATACAGATCTATAGATATCTACTACTTGAAGTTATTGCAACACCTAGTAGGTACTATAGTTGAGTCCTTCCTTGAAAATATCCTCCCTTGGCCCGGAGTGCCTCTGCTACTACTAGGGGGTAAGTTTTTAGCAGAGCCTCGTGCAGAGCCTTAGCAGAGCTTCGTGCAGAGCTTCGTGCAGAGCTTCGTACAGAGCTTCGTGCGGAGCCACGTGCAGGCGTGCAGACGTGTAGATGTGCCGACGTGCAGACGTTCGTACGGGCGATCAATTGCAGAGACGTTTGTAGAGACGATTGTATGGGTGTTTGTACGGGCGTTTGTACGGGCGTTTGTACGGGCGATTGTAGAACCTTCCTAGTATATTAGTGCTGTGTGTTAGTAGAGCTTTAGAGCTTTATATAGGTGGCGAAACGCTAATAACGATGCTGACGATAGAGCTGACGACTACGATTTGTAATTTCCACTGTCGACAACGCCACTCAGTCAGTATTTGGTAATGGGAATCGACAATAGGGCTTCGAGCAGAGCTTCGTGCGCAGCTTCGTGCGGAGCTTCGTGCAGAGCTTTTGCAGAGCTCCGTGCAGGTCTCCCCCTGAGCTTCGTTCCGCAGAGCCCTCGCAAAGCTCCACGGCTCTACGCAGAGGGCTGGCGGCGTGGGCGTAAGCGTTCAGCGTTGGTGTTTACTGAGCGGCTCGGCGGTGCAGAGGTAGAATTGGGGCCTCTACGGCGACGACTTCCTCTTAACATCGCGCG
>Ga0307507_10000920_pt1 | contig 65498 bp, 58 predicted proteins | sample 7_EM_MG_FD_207223 | JGI IMG/M metagenome (GOLD analysis project Ga0307507, IMG submission 207223) | Populus trichocarpa ectomycorrhiza microbial communities from riparian zone in the Pacific Northwest, United States - 7_EM | ecosystem: Host-associated > Plants > Roots > Unclassified | place...
CTGCCGAGGCGCTCTCCGGCGTTACGCGGATCTGATCTCGCGATCGGTCGGGGAGCAGCTGCCGTCCGTCGTCCTGTCGCCGTCCATGGGAAAGTCGTCCACTGGCGGGAGGACACAGACGATCTCGGTGCAGCGACTCAGCGACGCTCTGACGGCATCTGAGAGTGCCACACGTGGCCCCTGGTCTGCGTCGCAGCGCGGGGAGCACCGTGGCGGGGAGCGGAGGGGAGCATGGGGGAGCGGGGAGCAGCGCGATTCTCCGCGCTGCTGCTCCCGTCCGGTTGTGGGGAGCGGGTTGGGGGAGCGCGGCGGGGAGCGGGCGGTGTCGCGAACTGCTGTCAACTGCGCTCAACTGTTCGGAGTGCGAGTGATTGAACTATGTCGTAGAGTGATTTCAGCAGGTCAGGATGATTCACTGTGGCCTGATAGATGAGCCTTTATGTTCGAACACAGATTTCACACCGAAGAGGTCACTGGTTCGAAACCAGTATCGCCCACCGCGTTTAGGTGCAGGTCAGGGCCCTATTGATCTTGATGATCGACAGGGTTCTGTCATGTTTTGGATCTTGCTCCCCCTGCTCCCGGGGAGCAGGGCGGGGAGCGGGTAGTGGAGTGCTCACGGATGGTGGGTCAACTGCTGTGTACTGCGGTCAACCGGCCTGAACGTGCGGCGAACCGGTGGGGATCGCGATCGGCGGATCTCGGGGCGTTGCGAGCGCCGGGTGCGTTCGTCGAGGGTCCGTAGGGGTGGATGTGTAGGTGCCGATTATTCGTCCGTGCTGGTCAGGCTGCGCGTTCGTACTCGTGCAGGATTCCGCCGAGGCGGTCGCGTCTTCGGATGTCGAGCTGGATGATTTGGGCTTGTTCGGTGATCGGGTCGGGTGCCGGACGCAGCGGCGCGGCCTGTCGTAATGCGCGGTGTGGACGGTGATCGTTGTAGTGGCTTTCGAACTCGCGCAGCGCGTGTAGCAGGTGGGCCTGGTTCCAGATCAACGTGCGGTCCAGCAGTTCGCGCCGGCAGGTGCGCACCCAGCGCTCCATCACGGCGTTCATCCGCGGCATGCGGGTCCCGGTGAGCACGACCGCGATGCCCGCATCGCGAAGCACCTCATCGAAGAGGGCGGGGAGCTTCGCGTCGCGATCGCGGATCAGATACCTGATTGTGGTGCCCGCATCCTCCAGGTCCATCACCAGATTGCGTGCGGCCTGGGTGACCCATGCGGCGGTGGGGTGCGCGGTGGCGCCCAAGATAGGGATGCGCCGGGTGGCGTGTTCGATGACGGCCAGCACGTACTGGCGCTGCCCGGTCAGCGGCACCGTTTCTAGAAAGTCGCAGGCTAGGATCGCGTCGGCCTGGCTGCGCAGGAATGCGCTCCAGGTGGTGACGGCTCGTTCGGGTGCCGGGTCGATGCCGGCGTCCTTGAGGATCTGCCATACCGTCGAGGCGGCGATTGTGATTCCCAGCATCGTGAGCTCGCCGTGCACTCTCCTGTAGCCCCAGGCGGGATTTTCGCGCACCAGGCGCAACACCAGCCGCCGGATCGAGGCGACGGTGCGTGGCCGACCGGGGCGTTTTGGCCTGCTGTGTTCGGCGTGGCGTCTCCGCAGCAGGTCGCGGTGCCAGCGTAGGACTGTGTCAGATCGCATGATCAGCTGTAGGCGCCGCAGCGTGTCGTGCGGCAGTGGTGCGAGCAGGGCGGCCGGCAGCGCCCGGTCTGCGGGTTCGAATCGAGGCCTGGTGGCTGCGAGTTGTCGTTGCAGCACAGTGATCTGGTGGCGCGAGGCGAGGATCTCGATGTTCTTGTCGTGATCGCTCATCGGCAACAGCCTCAGGGCCGTGAAGGCGTTACTCACCGCGAGATAAGCCAGGCGCACCAGCACAGTCGGTCATCCTGCCGGAACCGCGACCTCGACACGCGGGGATCCATGGTTACGCCATGGATCAGCACGCGGCACACGGAACTCTTCCCCGACCTGCACGGACGACATTCCCGGCACCTTCAAGGTCTGGGACCGTTCGCAGGAGACCTTCCGCGCCAAGGTGCTCGGTCCGCATTTCGAGCAACTCGCCCGCACCTGGACCCGCTGGCACGCTGGCCAGACAGCCTTGGGCGGCCTGCGCACCAAGGTCTCCTCCGGCACCCTGCCGGACCCGGCGAACAAGACCGGACACGAACTCGACGTCGTCGCCTTCGGCCGCGCCCCGGACGGGCGCGAGAGCATCCTGGCGATCGGGGAGGCGAATAGCAGCGACATCGTCGGGCGCGGCCACCTGCACCGACTCGAACGCCTGCGGGATCTGCTGGCGGCCCGCGATGAGAGGGCTGCCGGCCCTGTCAGGCTTCTGCTGTTTAGCGGCCGCGGTTTCGGTCCGGAACTGATCGAGGAGATCCGCGATCGCGACGACGTGGAACTGGTCGGCTTGGACCGCCTCTACCAGGGCAGCTGAGCATGCAGCGGATCGACAGCTGCCCCTGGCTCAGGTAGCGGGGAATCCCTGCTGGCCAGGGTCGCGGACGGGCAGATCGTGGGCGAGCGGTGGGCGAGCAAGCGCAGGACCGCAGGGGTGGTAGACAGGATCCCTGGACCCCCTGGCCGCCGTCACGTCGCTGCGGCAGGTGGTGAAGGTGGACTACGAGCTGCGCGGCTGCCCGGTCGACGCCGGGCAGTTGCTCGAGGTGGCCGGGGCGTTCCTGGCCGGGCGTGCCCGTCGGTCCCGGATCAGGACGTGTGCGCGCAGTGTCAGGAGCGTGGCACGACCTGCGTCGCGCTCACGAGCAGTACCCCCTGCCTCGGTCCGGTCACCCAAGCCGGCTGCGGGGCGCTGTGTCCGGCCTTCGGTCTGCCCTGCACCGGCTGCTCGGGTGCGACCCGCCGAATCCGGATGGGCGCGATGGCGCGGCTGCTGATGGCCGACGACGCCGAACCGGACGAATTGGTCCATGTATTGACGGTCGTCGCCCCGTCGCCCCGTCGCCCCGTCGCCCCATCGCGCCGGGCCGGGAAGCAGCACGGCGCCGCCTGAGACGCCGGGATGCCTGCGCGCCTCGTCGCCATCGGTGTAGCACGCAGGGTCAACCTTCGAGCAGGTAGCCGACGACCTGCGCGGCGCTGTAGCCGCTCGCGCCCGCGGGCAGCAGGCGCGGCAGGAAGTCGAGTTGCTGGCCGAGGGTGACCACGGGCGGTTCGCGGTAGCCGTCGCGGCGGCGCTGGCCGAGGCCGATGGTGGCCAGCAGCCCGTTGCACAGGCAGCGCCGCCCCGATGTGTCCTCGGCCGCGCCGCCCTTGGCCACGTATTCGGCGACCGGTTCGGCGGGGCAGCGGTAGCCGATCCGCCCCTGCCCGGTCTCGTAGAGGGTGCGCAGGTAGCCCAGGTCGCACGTGCGCGGACGGTCGGCGTACGGCGGCTCGTCGGCCAGCGTTCCGGTCAACTCGGCGACTTTGAACGGGAACGAGGTGGGGGAGGCACGCGGGTCGTTGCGCACGCGCAGTGTGCCGTCGAGGACGTGATCGAGCAGCCGCCGCTTGAGATCGGGGGTGATGCCGGATTCGTCGCAGAGTGCGAACGCGCTGCCGACCTGGATCCCGGTCGCACCCGCGGCCTTCGCGGCGGCCAGGGCCCGGGGGCCGGCGTGTCCGCCGGCCAGCCAGAACGGCAGTCCGAGCGCGGCGACCTTCTCCACCTCGATCACGTCGCGCGGTCCGTAGACCGGTTCGACGGTCTCCGACAACTGCATCCGCCCGCGCGGCGGGGCGCTGTGTCCGCCCGCGATCGGGGTCTCCAGCACGAACCCGTCCGGGCGGGTGCGCGGGTCGCGGGCCAGGCGGGTGGCCAGCACCGCGGAGGATACGATGGCCAGCAGCTTCGGGCGGCGCAGGGCGCCGTCCGGTTCGTGCAGCCAGGCCGGATCGAAGTGGACGTATTCGGGTTCGCCCGGCGCGCGGCCCGCGACCGCGACGGGCAACCGGACCGCGGCGTGCTGCGCGAGCGCGTCGAGCAGGTGCGGGAACTCGCTCGGGATGCCGGCGCCCACCAGCACGTAGTCGACCCCGGCGAGCATCGCCCCGTAGAGCGCCGCCGGGGTGGCCATCTGGATCTTCTCCAGGTAGTTCACCCCGACCGGACCGCGGTGCCCCGCCTTGGCCAGGTGCACCTCGGCGAAGTTCCCGGCCGCGATCAGCTCGACGCTGGCGCGGTGCGCCGCGACGCCGAGCCGCGGCGTCGGCCGGAACGGCTGCCGCGGCGCGATCCCGCCGGCCACGAAGTAGCGCTCCAGGATCCGCCGCGCCACCTCGGCAGCGGGCAGCAGGGACAGCGCGTCGCGCAGCGCGCCGCCCGGATCGCCGAGCTGCAGCCGACGGGCCAGCACCGCGTCCAGCGCGACTCCGGAGACCACGCCGAGCTGTCCGGTGGCGGCCACGGCTCGGGCCAGCGGCCAGTGCGACACGCCGACGCCCATGCCGCCCTGGATGATTGAGGGCAGGGGCTGGTCAGCCATGGTGGTCCGCCCGGTGCGAGTGCAGCGTGCCGGCCACGCCGAGCAATCCGGCGCCCAGGCCGGTGATCAGTACGCCGAGGCCGGTGGCCAGCGCGGCCAACTGCGTGGCCTGATACGCCCCGAGCAGGCCGGACCGCAGTGTCTCGCCGCGCCACGCGGTGTCGCGCAGGCCGACGAGCTTCTCGTCGGCGTCGTCCGCGTCGTGCGACTCCCGGGCCAGTTCGGCGTAGGTGCGCCCGTCGGTGGCCAGGTTCAGATGCCGCTTGATCAACTCCGCGTAGGCCCTCGCCTGCCCGCCGCTGTCCACACTCTGACGGGCATGCTGCTCCAGCCCGCTGGGCAGCTCCCCGCGGTCCGGGAAGGTGATCCGCTGCTGCGCCAGTTCCGAGCGCACCAGCGCTCCGGCCCGCAGGCCGCGCGACACCAGGACCGGACCGGCCACCAGCAGAGAGCCGCTCAACAACCGTAGTCCGGCGGCGACCGTCGGACGCTTCGCGCGCATACCCCTCACCTCTCCAGTTTTCCGCGGTGCCGGTGAGACGACCGGACCCGCCAGGACTGAGCCTTCCCGGTCCCGGTGCTCTTCTTGAAGGGCCGCAAGTCCCATATCAGGGCTCTGGACGGCCACACCGACCGTGCCCGAGCCTCTGCCCGGTCCGCGAAAGATTGCGGCGCTGCGCGTAACCGCTTCGCTCAGGCTCGTTTCGATACGCCCGGAACCTCGACGAGAGGTCACGTCCGGCGGGCGGTGGTGAGCCTGACCGCGTCGGGCGGCAGGCGGTGCGCCGCAGGCGGCAATGTGGCCAGGCGGGCGCGCGCCGACTGCCAGCGGCTCTGCTCGGCGTTGGACAGTCCGCAGCCGACGGTGAACGCGTTCAACGTGCTCGCGCCCGGAAGCACACGGTGCACCAGCACATAGCGCAGTGCGTCCGTGGTCACCGGTACCCCGGCGTTGATCGCCTCCCACGTGAGTTCGGCCAGGTCGAGGCCGGACCAGTGCACCAGGGCCTGCAGGGCGGCGACGAACTCGGCCAGCGTGCGCGCGCCGTAAGGGTCGGGAGACCGGTCAGGGTGCTGCTGCCCGGCCGCGGCTTCGCCGTGCACGGTGTGTTCCGGGCGCCGACGGGTGGCGGCCAGGCGATTGCGGACCAGGTGCCACGGTTTGCGATCGGGCGGATACATCCCGCACCCGATGAGGAAGGCCTCGAGGACCCGCTCGGTCGGGAAGGCGTGGTGGGAACCCACCGCCCACAGCCGCGACCAGCTCACCGCGCGCCCGGCACGCTTGGCGAGGCGCTCCATCTCACTGTAGCTGGGCCCACAGCGCTCTTTGAGTTCGACCAGCAACGCGGACAGCTGCACGGGGCTCTCAGCCTGCTGCGGGTCGAGCGCAGCCTGCGCACAAGCGTCCGGATCAGGCAGGTGCGGCCCGGCGCGGAGCGGGTCGGGCAGCTGAGCGCGAGCGGCGCGCCACCGCGCCGCGAGCCAGGCCGAGCACTGCTCGTCGGGCAGCCCGCAGCCGCGGGCGATCGCCTCGGTCACGCTGGGCGTCGGAAACCGCTCGCCGGACAAGGCGGCGCGCAGATCGCTCTCAGCGGCGTGCAGGCCGTGGCGGCGTGCATCGGCGGCGAGGGCGCCGACGGTCACCGCGCCCCAGTCGCACAGCGCACGCAAGTCCTCGGCCAGGGAAGCAGGGTCCTTGATCAGCGCGGGGTCGGGCGGTCCGGCGGGTGGACGCAGCGCGCCGTGCTCGTCGGGCAGCAGCGCGAACGCCCGTCGGACCTGGTGTACGGCGAGCTCCATCAACTGGTCGCGGCCGGGTGCTGCCGGGGCATCGGGGGGTTGCGGTTCCTGGAAGGCGCGCGCGAGGTAGCAGTCGGCTTCGTCGAACGCCGCCGCGGCCGCGGGATACCCACCTGCGCGGGCCGCCTGGGCCCTGCAGCGCAAGGCGTCGCGCAGCGCGCGCGGCGGCAGCGCCGCGGCCACGCCGATCACCGCGAAGGTGAGCCTGTGCGTGGCCGGGACCGTGCCGGGTCCGTCGAGGGAGAGTCGAGTCTGCATGAGGTGTCCTGTCACAGCCGGTTGCCCCGTTTCAGGTGCCGCAGATGGGCGATCGCAGTGCCGTGTCAGACGGCTCGCCGCGCCCCACCGGCGGTGCCCGTGGTATCCACCGTTTCGATCCTTGATCGCGCACCGAGGGGCTGCCAGAGTCTTTGGGCTCTGATCGGCTCCCCGCAGCAGCGCGCCGAGGACTGATCCGTGGACGGCCGGCCGACGGCGGGGCTGTTCGGGGTTGCCTGGAAGTAGGGCCGCGTCACGGCGGCGATCTGGAAGTACCGCTTGAGCACGGGCGCCTCCCGTCCGCCGGGCTGGTCCGGCTTCACCCCCTGCGAGCAAGTGGAAGCAGCCCAGGGCCGAGAGTCCCGGCCTGTGCCGAGGCTCGGCCCCTCTCGTCAGCCGACGTGTCGGGCGGCGGCCGGTTGCTCGCGCCGCCGCGCACCAGGCGGTGGTCATCGTGGCAGAGCCCTCGGTGGGCCGATCGGGATCCCCGGTCCTGTCCACGTCGGGGCCGGCGTCCATCGTGCGATGGACCTTAGGCCTCTGGTTTGCGGTTTCGGCCGCTGACAACGTGAGGGCGCAAGCCTCGATCTCGCGGCGGCACGGGGGCGTGCCGCGCCCGAGAGCCGAGGCGGGTGACGCTGCTCGGTGAGCGCACCTGGTACCTGCCCGGTGGATGTCACGGCTCCCGCGCCGGGACGACGGTCCCGGCCAAGTGAGGGCTGAGAGCACTTTGCGGCGCGCAGACCCGGCGAGAGGCTGAAGCGGATCCGCGGAACGCCAAGGCCGACAGGCACACCGGTCGCCGCGCCGAGGTACCGCCCTGTTGCGGGAGGACGCGATGAAGCACCGTTCGATACGTCACAGCGCCGCGCTGACCACGGCCCTGGCCGTCACCGCGGCCTGTTCTCCGTTGCTGTGGCGCAGGCGTTGCCTGACCTGGGGAGCGACCCGGGGTGAGGCCCTGGGTGGCATGCCCGGCGATCAGTTCCTGCCCAGCGCGCCCGTGGTGTCCACCCGGGTGATCACTATCGACGCGCCGCCGAAGGCGATCTGGCCGTGGCTGGTGCAGATGGGCGCCGGCCGCGGCGGCGCGTACTCCTACGACTGGATCGAGAACCTGTTCGGCCTGAACACGCACAGCACGAACGAGATCCTGCCCGAGTTCCAGGACCTGGCGGTCGGCGATGTCCAGCGGCTCGGCAGGAAGGGCCCTCGGATGCGCGTGGCGATCCTGGACCCCGGACACGCCCTCGTGCTGCGCTCCGAGGACGGCGCGTGGGTGTGGCAGTTCGAACTCTTCCCGCTGGACGACGGTACCCGGCTGATCAGCCGTAACCGCATCATCACGCCGCACCCATCGCTGCGGTCCAAGGCTTTCAGCGCGTACGCCGTGGAACCCGGAAGCCTGATCATGGAGCGCAAGATGCTGTTCGGCATCAAACAGCGCGCTGAAGCCCTCTACCGGGAAGTCCCGGCCGAGCCGCTCCGTGCGAAGGAATCCGCAGAAGACTGTGAACTCCGTTCGTGAACAAGCGGAAGCGAGCGACCCGGCCGCCCGATAGAGCCTCGGCCACCAGCACGCGCGCCGGCTGCGGCTCGAACGACAGCAGCGTGCCCGCCGGCCACGGCACCCGGCCGTCTACGGACCAGTCCTCGGCGTGCTGCTCCGCACCTTCGTGATCGTTCTGGTCACGCAGAATGCGCAGTCACCCGGCACCCCGGCCTCCGAGTCCTGCGTCGCCTCCGGTGGATACGGCGCCCGGGTGCGGCGCAACTTCGCGAACCTCGTGCGGATGACCGACAACCAGGCCGCGACCCCGACCCTGTACGCCGGCGGCGCGCGATTCACCGTGCCCGGCGGCCCGACCGCCAAGACGGTGCAGGCAGCGGTGGGTGGGGCGGGATCCGCACCGGTTCCCGTGTCCACTGCGATTCGCTCGACGTTCGTCGGGGCTGCTCCACCCGAATCGTGAGATCTCGATCATCAGGGTTGTCACCGCGGCCGCCGAGGACCGGAACGCGGCGCGGGGACCCGGCGGGCGACCGTGCACGAACGTGAGCTTCCTTATGTGACTAAAGGCCTATGCTTCGGAAGCATCAGGACACTGTCGATATGTCGGGCGCGGCCTTAGGTTCGGGAAGACAGCTTCGACCCACGTGAGGATCCGAAGAGCCATGAGGATCGCCTGTCTGGTCAAGTGCGTCCCGAACACCAGCGCGGATTTCACCTTCCGCGCCGACTCGACGCTCGATCGCAGCAGCCTCGACGAGCAGTTGTCCGAGCTCGACGAGTACGCCGTCGAAGCGGCCGTCCGGCTGGCCGATAGCGGTGACGCGAGCAGTGTCACCTACCTGACGATGGGCCCCGGCAACGCGGCGGACGGACTGCGCAAGGCCCTGGCGATGGGCGGTGACGACGCGGTGCTGCGTCCCGCGCTCGGCACGTGCAAGCCAACCGGGGTCGTGCTGGGTCCCGGCAGCCGCATCGCCGTGATGCCCGACTCCGGAGGCGTCGCCAAAGCGCTGATCGGACGCCTGGAGAAGCTCGGCTGCGAGGTGCTGCTGCTGGTCCCCGACGGGCCGCTCGCTCCGGAGGGAACGGTCCAGGGCGTCTGCTGGCTGCCCGCGCTCGACGACGAGGGGCCGATCCAGGACCTGGACCTGGACCTGGCCCGCTGGCGGGCCGGACTGGACCTGCGCGTCAAGCGGCTCCACGTCCTGATGCGCCGCCTCTACGACCAGGCTCCGTTGCTGGTCACCGGCACCCGCCTGGGCGGGTGCCACGGTTACGACGAGGCTGGCGCGACGGCGGTCATGGGCGGCGCGGTCACCGGTTTCGCCAAGGCCTACAAGCAGGAACTCCCGCGCGCGACGGTGAAGGCGGTGGACTTCCCGGCAGGCCGCAAGACCTCGTGGATGGCCGACACGCTGATCGAGGAGACGCTGCGCGACCCGGGCTGCGTCGAGGCCGGCCACGCCGACGACCTGCGCTGGACGGTCGCCCTGACCGAGCAGGCCCCGTCCGGCCCCGGCCTGGAGCTGGGCGCGGACACCGTGTTCGCGGTCACCGGCGCGGCCGGCGGCATCGTCTCGGCGATCGTCGCGGACCTGGCGCGGGCCGGCGTCGGCACCTTCCACCTGCTGGACCTCGCCGAGTGCCCTGAGGAGGGAGACGAGGACGCACGCCGCTTCGGCGCCGACCGCGACGCCCTCAAGCTGGAGCTCGCGCAGCGGATCAGGTCCCGCGGCGAGCGCCGCACCCCGGTGCTCATCGAGGCCGAACTTGCCCGCCAGGAACGGCGGTACGCGGCGCGCCAGGCCGTCCAGGCGGTGCGCGGCGCGGGCGGTACCGCGCACTACCACCGGGTCGACCTGACCGACGAGAGCGCGGTCGCCGAGGTGATGGCGCGTGTCCGCGAGCTGTCCGGACACGTGGAGGTGCTCGTCCACGCGGCCGGAACGGAGATCAGCCGCGCGATGAACGGCAAGGAGCCCGCCGAGTTCGACCGGGTCTTCGACGTCAAGAGCGACGGCTGGTTCAACCTCCTGCACGGCGCCGGGGAGCTGCCGATCGGCGCGGCCGTGTGCTTCAGCTCCATCGCCGGCCGGTTCGGGAACGGCGGACAGGCCGACTACAGCGCCGCCGACGACCTGCTGTGCAAAAGCGTCAGCGGCCTGCGGCGCACCAGGCCGCAGCTGCGGGCCCTGGCCGTGGGCTGGACGGCGTGGTCGCAGATCGGGATGGCGTCGCGCGGCTCGGTGCCGGAGATCATGAAGCAGGCCGGGATCGAACAGCTCCCGCCGCGCGCCGGGATCCCGTGGCTGCGCGGCGAGCTGACCGCGGGCGGGTACCGCGGCGAGGTCCTGGTGGCCGGCGAACTGGGTGTGCTGGCCCGGCAGCTCGACGAGACCCGGGGCATCGACATCGCGCGGATCGACACCGCGCACGCGGGCCCGATGATCGGTTCCGTCCGGTCGTTCGGCACCGACGGGATGGTGATCCGCACGACGCTCGACCCGGCGCGCCAGCCGTTCCTGAACGACCATCGCATCGACGGCGTGCCGGTACTGCCGGGGGTCATGGGCATCGAGGCCTTCGCCGAGATCGCGAAGCTGGCCGCACCCGGACGGCGGGTCGCGGACATCGAGGACGTCGAGTTCCTCGCTCCGCTCAAGTTCTACCGCGACGAGCCCCGGGAGGTCACCCTGCGCGCGACGGTGCGACGCGACGGCGCCGACCTGGTCGCCGAATGCACGCTGGAAGCGGAACGGCTGCTGCCCGGCGCGGCGCAGTCCGCGCAGTCCGGCGCCGCGGCGCACTCCAACACGACCGTGCACTTCACCGGCAACGTGCGGCTACGTCCCGAATCGGGGCGCGACCAGCACGAGGACGCGGTCTCGCAGGCGGACCGGGTGATGGCCGCGGGCGACGTCTACCGGCTGCACGTCCACGGACCTGCCTATCAGGTCGTTGCTTCAGAATGGAAGCAGGACGGGACGACGGCCTCCGCGCTCGCCGACCGGCTGCCGCCCGACCACGATCCGGCGCAGTCGCCCACGAGCGCCGCGCCGCGCCTGGCGGAACTGTGCTTCCAGACCGCCGGGCTCGTGCAGGCCGCCGAGGACGGACAGCTCGCGCTGCCCCGCCACGTCGACCGCGTCCAGGTCTGGACCGGTGCGACGGGCCCGATGTTCGCCCGGGTGCGGCGCAACGGGGACGGCTTCGACGCGGCGGTGCTCGACGCGAAGGGCGGCGTGGTCGTCCGGGTCGAGGGTTACCAGGCGACGCCGCTGCCGGGCACGCTGCCCGACGACGTGCGCGGCTCGCCGACCGGGCTGAGCTGACATGCCGTCGATCACCCGGCTCGCGATCGTCAACCGCGGCGAGAGCGCCAAGCGGGCGCTGGACGCCGTGGCGGAACTCGCACACGAAGGCCGGGGACCGCGGATCACCTCGATCATCCTGCATACCGACGCGGACACCGCCGCCTGGTTCGTCCACCTGGCGGACGAGGTGCACAGCCTCGGACCGGCCACGTTCGTGGACCCGGCGGACGGCCACCGCAAGGCCGCCTACCTGGACGAGGACCGCGTGATCGAGGCGCTGCGGCAAGTGCGCGCCGACGCCGTCTGGGTGGGCTGGGGTTTCGTGGCCGAACACGCCTCCTTCGCCCGTCGGTGCGAGGAGGCCGGCATCACCTACGTCGGTCCGGACAGCACGGCCATCGAGCGGCTCGGCGACAAAGTGGCGGCCAGGCAACTGGCGGCCGAGGCCGGTGTGCCGGTCGTGCCCGGGGCGATGAGCAGCGTGACGGACGCCGCCGACGCGGCGGCGCAGGCCGGGCGGATCGGCTACCCGGTGGTGCTCAAGGCCGCCGCGGGCGGCGGCGGCCGGGGCATCCGCGTGGTACGCGACGAGGGCGGGCTGGCCGGCGCCCTCGCCGCCGCCGGCGCGGAGGCGCGGCTCGCCTTCGGCGACCCGACCGTCTTCCTGGAGCGGCTGATCCCCAGGGCCCGGCACGTCGAGGTGCAGATCGCCGCCGACGCGCACGGGAACACCTGGGCGATCGGAATCCGGGACTGCAGCGTGCAGCGCCGCCATCAGAAGGTGATCGAGGAGTCCGCCTCGTCCGTACTCGACGACGGCGCCGAACGCGCCCTCAAGACCGCCGCGGTGCGCATCGCCGAGGCGGCCGGATACCTCAACCTCGGCACCGTCGAGTTCCTCGTCGACGCGCAGACGGGACGGTTCTACTTCCTCGAGGTGAGCACACGCCTGCAGGTCGAGCACCCGGTCACCGAGGAGACCGCCGGGATCGACTTGGTGAAGCTGCAGCTGCACCTCGCGCGGGGCGGCCGGCTGGAGGGCGAGCCGCCCGTCGCGCGCGGCCACGCGATTGAGGCCCGGCTGTGCGCGGAGGACCCCGAGCAGGGCTTCGCCGCCGCGCCGGGACGCGTCGTGCTGTGGCGTCCGCCCGGCGGTCCGGGCATCCGCGTCGACTCCGGGATCGTCGAGGGCGACCCGGTCCTACCCGAGTTCGACTCGATGATCGCCAAGGTGGTGGCGTGGGGCCGCGACCGCCAGGAGGCGCTGGCCCGCCTGCGCAGGGCGCTGGACCAGACCGAGGTGGTCGTGGACGGCGGCACCACCAACCGCTCCTTCCTGCGCTTCCTGCTCGGCCGTCCGGAACTGCGCGACGGCCGCGCGGACAACCAGTGGCTGGACGCCCTGGTGGCGTCCGGCGGGCACCTGGCCCCGCCCGACCCGTACGTGGTGGTCCAGGCCGCGATCGAGGCCTACGACATCGACCAGGCGGCTGAGACGGCGCGCTTCCACGCGACCGCGGCGCGCGGGCGTCCGGAGCAGTCCGACGAGGTCGGGCATCGGATCCAACTGCGCTATCGCGGTCGCCCTTACCCGGTCAGTGTCTTCCGCACCGGGCGGCTCGACTACCGGATCGAGGTGGACGGGGACGTCGTCGACGTCAGCGTCGAGCACCGCAGCCGGTACGAACGGCGCGTCCTGCTGCCCGCCAGGCGCGACGCGGCGGCCCAGATGCGCCGCACGATCTGCGCGACGCAGGGTTCCTCGTTCCTGATCGACGTGTCCGGGGCCACCCACCGGGTGTACCGGGACGACGGCGGTCTGGTGCGGGCCGCCTTCCCGGCGTACGTCGTCGCGGTGCGGGTGGCGCCCGGCGATCAGGTGGCCGGGGGCGATCCGGTGCTGGTGCTGGAGAGCATGAAGATGGAGTCGACGCTCACGGCGCCGTTCGCCGGACAGGTCACCGCCGTCGAGGTGGTCCCGGGGTCGCAGGTCGTCGGCGGCTCGCCGCTGCTGCGCATCCGCGAGCGGATCGAGGCGGCGGCGGTGCGAACCGGCGGCGTGGCCGACTTCACAGCGCTCTCGCGCGACGAGAACGCCGCGGTCCGCGACTGCGACGCCGTCCACCGCGCGCTGAGCAGCTATCTGCTCGGCTACGACCTCGACGACATCACCGTGCGCCGCGTCATCGCGGCCGAGCGGCGGCTTGCCGCGACGCTGCCCTGCGACGACGCGCGGCTGCTGCGCGCCGAGGAGGAGTTCCTCGACCTGTTCGCGGACATCAGTGGGCTGTATCGGCAGCAGACGGAACCCGAGGACGGCGACGGCGCCGAGAGCGGCCGGGCCGCGAGCGCGCGCGAATACCTCCTGTCCTATCTGCAGTGGCTGGACGCCGAACGCGCCGGGCTGCCGCCGTGGTTCGTCACGCGCCTGGAACGGATACTCGCCCGGTACGGAGTCACGGGGTTGGGCCGCACGCCCGACCTGGAGGACGCCGTGGTCTGGCTGCACCGCGCGGTACGCCGCGCTGAGCGGCTCGCGCCCACGGCAGCCGCCATGCTGGAACGCCGGCTCGAACACCGCGACACGCTGGCCGACCGGGCCGGACCCGAGCTGCGCGCGTTGCTGGACCGGCTCGCGACCACCGCGCAGCCCCGGCACGGCCCGGTCGCGGAACTGGCCCGCGACGTCCGGTTCCACTACTTCGACGAGCCGCTCCAGGAGCGGGTCCTCGCCGACCTCTACCAGGACATGGACGCGCACCTGGACGCGCTCGCGCAGGACGCGACCGGCGACGACCGCGCGGCTCGCATCGAGCGCCTGGTGTGGTGCCCGCAGCCGCTGCGCGGAAGGCTGCGGCGGCGCTGGGCGGCCGCGGGCCGGGAGTTTCGCAGGATCCTGCTGGAGGTTTACGTCCGGCGGTTCTACCGCGACCGCGTCCTGGGCGAGATCGGGTTCGACGAGAGCGCGGCCGCGCTGCTGGCGACCGCGGACTTCGACGAGGAGGGGCGCCACGTCCACCTGGTGGCCGGATTCCTGCCGTTGGCGGACCTGCGTGACGTGTCGCGTGCCGTCGCGCGCCACCTCGCGGGCGGCGACCACGAGAAGACCGAGATCGTCGTGGACCTGGTGAGCTGGCGGCCGGGCGAGCGCATGGACGCCGACGCGATGGCCGCCGAGCTGTCGGCGACGTTGGCCGGGTGCGAATTCGGCCGGGGGCCGCGGCGGGTGGAGCTGAACGTGACCAGTGAACGGGGCGGCAGCCCGGAGCACCACCGCACCCAGCACTTCAGCTACCTGCGACGGCCCCGCCCGGAGCAGGCGGCCGCCGCGGACGTGGCCGCCCGGGACGACGACGCCGTCTTCGAGGAGGATCCGCTCTACCGCAACCTGCACCCGATGATCGCCGAACGCGTCGAGTTGTGGCGGCTGTCCAACTTCGAGGTGCGCCGGCTGCCTTCGGTCGAGGACGTCTACCTGTTCCGCGGGGTGGCCCGCGACAACCCGGGCGACGTGAGGTTGTTCGCGATCGCGGAGGTGCGCGACATGACACCAGTGCGCGACGAGGCGGGCCGGATCGTGTCGCTGCCGCGGCTGGAGCGGATGGGGCTGCAGGCGCTCGCCGCGATGCGTCGGGCGATGGCCGGCCTGCCGGCCAAGGAGCGGCCTCAACTCAACCGCATAGTGCTGTATGTACGGCCGCCCTTCGACGTTCCCAAGGAGCTGTGGCGTGACCTGACCCGGCCGTACGGCCCCCTGGCGGACGCCGTGGGCTTGGAGAAGGTCCTGTTGAGGGTGCGGATCGCCGACGGGGAGCGGCTGCGCGACGCCGTGCTGCACCTGGAGGGCGTGGGCGACGGGGGCGTGCGGGTACGGGAGTTCCCCGTCGGCGGGGCGCCCATCCGGACGCTGACGGAATACCACCGCAAGGTTCTGCGATCGCAGCGCCTCGGCGTGCCGTATCCGTACGAGATCGTCCGCATGTTCGCGCCCCTGGCCGGCACGCGCGGCGGCTTCCCTCCAGGGCGCTTCGTCGAACACGACCTGGCCGAGGACGGCGAGCTGGCACCGGTGGAGCGCCTCTACGGCGAGAACACCGCGAACGTCGTGGTGGGCCTGATCACGAACCACACCGAGAAGGTCCCGGAGGGGATGACGCGGGTCGCGATCCTCGGCGACCCGACCCGCGGCCTGGGCTCGCTCGCCGAGGCCGAGTGTGCCCGGATCCTTGCCGCGCTGCGGCTCGCGGACCGGCTGCGCGTGCCGGTCGAGTGGTTTGCGCTGTCCTCGGGCGCGCGCATCGCCATGGACAGCGGCACGGAAAACATGGACTGGATCGCCGCGGTGCTGCGCGGGCTGATCGAGTTCACCCAGGCCGGCGGCGAGGTCAACGTCGTGGTCACCGGGGTGAACGTCGGCGCCCAGCCGTACTGGAACGCCGAGGCGACCATGCTCATGCACACCCGCGGCATCCTGGTCATGGTGCAGAGCGGGGCGATGGTGCTCACCGGCAAACAGGCGCTGGACTTCTCCGGAGGCATCTCCGCCGAGGACAACCTCGGGATCGGCGGCGTGGAGCAGATCATGGGGCCCAACGGCCAAGCCCAGTACGCGGCCCGTACCGTGCCGAAGGCGTGCGCCATCCTGCTGCGCCATTACGAGCACACCTACGTCGTGCCGGGCGAACGCCACCCGCGCCGCAGGGCCAGCCTCGACCCGCCCGAGCGGGACGTGTGCGCCTCGCCGCATCAGGAGGTCGACGGATCGGGCTTCACCCGGGTCGGCCACATCTTCTCCGCCGAGCGCAATCCGGAGCGCAAGAAGCCGTTCGACATCCGTTCCGTGATGAGCGCGGTCGCCGACGCGGACAGCGCGCCGCTGGAGCGCTGGGGCCGCTGGCACGACGCGGAGACGGCGGTCGTCTGGGACGCGCACATCGGCGGGATACCCGTGTGCATGCTCGGGCTGGAGTCGCACGTACTTCCCCGGCGGGGCTTCGTGCCGGCCGGCGGACCGCCGGCGTGGACGGCGGGCACGCTGTTCCCGCAGTCCTCGCGCAAGTTCGCGCGCGCGGTCAACGCGGCCAGCGGCAACCGCCCGGTGGTCGTGCTGGCCAACCTCTCGGGCTTCGACGGGTCGCCGGAGTCGATGCGCCGCTGGCAGCTCGAGTACGGGGCGGAGATCGGCAGGGCCGTGACGAACTTCCGCGGTCCGATCGTCTTCGTCGTGGTCTCGCGCTACCACGGCGGTGCGTTCGTGGTCTTCTCCAAGCGGCTCAACCCAGACCTGGAGATCGCCGCGGTCGAGGGCTCCTTCGCCTCGGTGATCGGCGGCGCCCCCGCGGCCGCCGTGGTCTTCGCCCGGGAGGTCGCCGCCCGGACCGAACGCGATCCGCGGGTGGCCTCGGCCGCCCAGCGCTCCGCGTCGCACGAGATCCGTCGGCGGGTGCACGCGGAGAAGCTGGGCGAGGTCGCCGCCGAGTTCGACCGGGTGCACACCATCGAGCGCGCGCTGCGGGTCGGTTCGGTGGACCGGATCATCCCGGCCCGCGACCTGCGCCCCTACGTCATCGACGCGCTGGAGCGCGGCTTGTCCCGACAGGAGGAGGCGCCGTGAACGGTTCGGCCAGCCAACTGTGAACGGGTTCGGCCGTGGCCAGGGCCGGGACCTCGTCCAGCCCGACCGGCGGCGCCGTCGGCACGGTGGCGGCGACGGTGAGCAGGAAGTCGCCGTGGCGGATCCACCAGCCGGGGAACTCCCCCGCTCCGGCCGCCCGAACGACCAGGGGAGACCAGCCCGCGCCCCGGCCGTGCACGGTCACCTCGACCGATCGGGTGTCGCGGCGCAGTCCGGTGCCCAACACCTTCAGCGCGCTCTCCTTGGCCGACCACAGCAGGTTCGCGCGCAGGTCGCAGCTTCCGATGTAGCGGCGCTCGGCCGGCGTGAAGTAGTCGGCGACGAAGGCGGCGCTGCGCGGTTCCACCAGTTCCAGATCGCAGCCGACCATGCCGGGGCCGAGGCCGAGCAGGCACACGGCCCAGCTGGTCCGGTCGCTCAGCGAGGTGCCCACGTCCAGCCGCCGTCCGTCGGCGTGGGCCTCGGGCGCCCCGGTCGGGTGGCGACGCACTTCGAGACGGGACGGATCGCCGGCGCATCCCGGCAGACCCGCCATCGCCTGCTTGGCGGCCCACCGCGCCACCAGGAACTCCGTACGCCGCTTGGTGAAGCGCAGCCGCGCGCAGTACTCGGCCTCCGCGGCGGAGAGCCATCCGGTCCCGGTAGGCAGATCGCGTTCGCCGCGCGCGAGCCAGCGCACCGTGGATACGCGGCCGGTCACAGCCGCGCACCGGGCCGTCGGCGGCGACACGCACGGGCGGCGGCGCTGGATACGGCGGCAGACATCGTCCTGCTCCCTCCGAACGGCCGGGCAACCCCGCTCAACTCTCGCCGTGGCACGCACGAGCCGCCAGGCCCGAGTGTCACCGGGGAACGGGACTTTGAGCCCACCGGCCGCAGGGACTTCGTGCTCTTATTCACTGGTCCGTCCCGGTCCGCCCCGTTCGGGAGTGGTCAGAACAGGGTGCGGCGCGCACCCTGGTACCAGCCGACCATCAGCACACGGAGATAGGTGTCGATGATGACAGCCACCGAAGCCACCGCGCTGTACCGCGCGGCCCGCGACGTCCTGTTCGAGACCCGCGACGACTACGACGGCGCGTGCCGCAGATTCCAGTGGCCCGAGCTGACCGAGTTCAACTGGGCGCTGGAGTGGTTCGACGTGATCGCCGAGGACAACCACTCACCCGCGCTGTGGATCGTCGAGCGGGACGGCTCAGAACAGCAATGGTCGTTCGCGCAGCTGTCCGCGCGCTCCAACCAGGTCGCCAACTGGCTGCAGGACCAGGGCGTGCGGCGCGGCGACCGGGTGCTCATGCTGCTGGGCAACCGGGTGGAGCTGTGGGAGACGGTCCTCGCGGCGATGAAGCTCGGGGCCGTGCTCATCCCGGCGGCCCCGCTGCTGGGCACGGACGATCTTCGCGACCGCATCGCGCGCGGCGAGGTGCGCCACGTCGTGGTCGGCGAGCAGGACACCGGGAAGTTCGAGCAGATCGCCGGGGACTACACCCGCATCGCGGTCGGTCCCGGCGTACCGGGCTGGCTCCCGTACACGGACGCTGACGCGGCGCCGACCGAGTTCGCGCCGGACGGCCGCACACTGGCCGACGACACCATGGTGCTCTACTTCACGTCGGGCACCACGGCCAGCCCCAAGCTCGTCGAGCACACGCATGTCTCCTATCCGGTGGGCCATCTGACGACGATGTACTGGCTCGGCCTGCGTCCCGGCGACGTGCACCTGAACATCTCCTCGGCGGGCTGGGCGAAGCACTCCTGGAGCAACGTGTTCGCCCCGTGGATCGCGCAGGCCTGCGTCCTCGTGTGCAACTATTCCCGCTTCGATCCGGACTGGCTGCTCGAGCAGATGAGCCGCTGCGCGGTGGACAGTTTCTGTGCTCCGCCGACGGTCTGGCGGATGCTGATCCAGACCGACCTGTCCGCGCTCAAGACTCCGCCGCGCACGGCCGTGAGCGCGGGCGAGCCGCTCAATCCCGAGATCATCGAGCAGGTTCGGAGCGCGTGGGGGCTGACCGTCCGGGACGGGTTCGGGCAGACCGAGACCACGCTCCAGGTCGCCAACACGCCCGGCCAGGCGGTCAAGCCGGGATCGATGGGCCGGCCCGCGCCCGGCTACCGGGTGACGTTGATCGATCCGGTGACCGGCCGGCAGGCCCGGGAAGGGGAGATCTGCCTCGACCTCGCGCAGCGGCCGCTCGGCCTGATGGTCGGATACCACGGCGACCCGGAGCTCACCGCCGAGGTCACGGCGGGAGGCTACTACCACACCGGAGACATTGGCCAGTGCGACGACGACGGCTACATCACGCATATCGGACGCACCGACGACGTGTTCAAGGCGTCGGACTACCGGATCTCCCCGTTCGAGCTGGAGAGTGTCCTGATCCGGCACGCGGCCGTCGCCGACGCGGCCGTCGTGCCGTCCCCCGACCCGCTGCGCCTGGCCGTGCCCAAGGCGTTCGTCGTGCTCGCGGCGGGCTGGGAGCCGGACGAGGCCACCGCACGGGCGATCTTCGAGCACTGCCACCGGCACCTCGCCCCCTTCCAGCGCATCCGCCGCTTGGAGTTCGCGCCCCTGCCGACGACGGTCTCCGGCAAGATCCGCCGTATTCAACTGCGCGAGGAGGAGAGCGCCAAGCGCTCGGACTCACAGGTGTGCCCGGTGGGCGAGTTCTGGGATGACGCGCGGCGGTCGCGACAAGCGTGACGCGTGATATGCCCCGTGTGTCGATGCGACCGCCCAGACGCTCTGGCCGCCGCTCGTCGCGGGCACCGCCGTACTCCACCCTCCGGTCAAGGCTACGGCGCCCGCCACGGGCGCCGCGTGGAATGCAAGGCGGGTGGCGCGCATCATCAGCTCTCGCTCCTTGCGGGTAGCGAAAACCCACCCGCGCAGGTGAGCATGCCTTCAAAGCTTCTGAACCGAGGGCGCGGGCTCCCGCGGAAGGCACCCGGGTCCCACCCGGCCGAAGCCGGCCGACAGGGTCACGCGTGCAAGCATTTGGCGCTGCGGCGTCAACTCCGCGTCCTGCAGCGGCGGCTCGGCTCGCAGCAGACGCAGTTCGCTCCGAGCCTTCCGCCTCCCCGCGCCGGAACCGGGGCCCGGTCCGAACAGGACTGTCGCCGCTGGCGGCGATACCCCACGGACTGTTCGATGCCGATAGAGACAATACGCTGCGAAGGAGCGTTGACCATGGCGCTCAAGGAGTCGCCGAGTGCCGCACTGGCCACGTGCGCCGCGTTCTACGCCGGCCGATACCTGGCCCGGCACGGCTACGGACGCGACCGACTCGGGGTGGCGGCGGGCTTCACGATGGCCGCCGACCGCCCCGCGCGACCCCGCCTTGCGGCGTACCGGTGTCGGAGTCGACCTGGACACGGGTCGTCAGGCTGTCGTTCAGGGAGCCGTTGGCGGTGGTCGTGGTAAATCGGTTTCGCCGGGTGATCACGGCGTCTACTGTCGCTTCGACACGTCCGCCGTACGGTGCGGGCGTCGGGGCGGGGAGGGTTTCGATGGTGCGCGAGCGTTTCGCCGTCGGTGTCTCCCGGGCTCGTTTCGATGTGATCCTGGTGTCTTCGCCGGCCCGGCGCCGGCTGCGCGGCCTGCGCCGAGGATGATCCGGACTCTGATCCGGCTCCGGGGTCTTCGCCCCTGAGGGTCTTTCTTCGGGTGCCCTGCCGTGGCCTGGTCCGGAAATTGCGCTGCTCATTGCGTCTCCGCAGTGATCTGAAAGACCCAAGACCGTGCGTACTGACCTGCCCCCCTTCGCTGCACTCACCTCCATTGCCCGCGTTCGCAATCTGGGCATCCTGGCCCATGTGGACGCCGGGAAGACCACCGTGACCGAGCGGATGCTGTACCTGACCGGGGCCCCGTGCACAAACGCGGCGAGGTGCACGAGGGCACGACCGTGACCGACTTCGACTCGCAGGAGCGCGACCGTGGGATCACCATCTTCGCCGCGGCTGTCAGCTGCCGGTGGGCCGACCACTGGTTCAACCTGATCGACACGCCGGGGCACGTGGACTTCTCCGACGAGGTGGAGCGTTCGCTGCGGGTGCTCGATGGTGCGGTCGCGGTGTTCGACGCGGTCGCCGGGGTCGAGCCGCAGAGCGAGGCTGTCTGGCGGCGGGCCGACCAGTACGCCGTGCCGCGCATCGCGTTCGTCAACAAGATGGACCAGGCGGGCGCCGATCTCGACGCGGCCGTGCGCGGTGCTCAGGCGAGGGTGAGGAAGAGTTTCTCCAGTTGCGCGCGGTCCACCGTGGCCTGCTCGGAGCCGGCGTTCTCCTGCAGGATGCACTGCTGCAACCCGGTTGCGATGATCTTGAATCCGGCCCGGTCCAGGGCCCGGGACGCGGCGGCCAGCTGGGTGACGATGTCCTTGCAGTCCCGGCCGTCCTCGATCATCTGGATGATCCCGCCGATCTGGCCCTGGGCGCGGCGCAGCCGCACCACCACGTCGGACAGGGTGTCGGTGTCGATCTGCACGGAAAGCTCCTGAAGTCTCGGGCGCGTCGAACGGCGCGCCGGATGGCGGTCGGGGTCGGTCGCGGTCAGGCCCGGGTGGCGATGACCAGGGTGTCGATCGCGGGGCGCGCAGCACCATCGACGGGTCGGCGCACGCGCTCGGCGCGGTCGACGCGCAGCGGCCCGAGGGCCGCGGTCACCGTCTCGGGCGTGTAGAGGATCGCAGGGTTCTGTGGTCCACCGGCGCCCTGGGCCGGGTTGGTCGCGTCGTGCCCGACGACCAGGAGGGTTCCGCCCGGCGCGAGTGCGGCGGCAGCCCGGCCCAGCACGGTGCGAAGGGCCGGTTCGGGGAGGTGCAGGTACGCGACGAGCACCAGGTCGTACGCGTCGGGCTCGGGAACGTAGCCGGTCAGGTCCGCCGCCGTCCAGGTCAGCTCCAGCCCGGCGGCCTCGGCCGCCGCACGGCCCTTGGCCAGGGCCGCCGGCGAGAAGTCGACGGCGGTCACCCGCCAGCCGCGCTCGGCCAGCCACAAGGCGTTGCGTCCCTCCCCGCAGGCCAGGTCCAGCGCCTGCCCCGGTGCCCGCTCGGCCAGTTCCTCGGCGACGAACCGGTTGGGCGCGCTGCCCCAGACCCGTTCGGTCTGCCGGTAGCGCTTGTCCCAGGCGACTTGATCCACTGCGCTCGTCATCTCAGGACGACGTGGCGTGCGCGGTCGCGGACTGTGCCGTCTCGGACTGTTCGGCCAGTTCGCGGCGCACCTGGTCCATGTCGATCTCGCGGGCCTTGCCGATCAGCTCGTCCAGCGCGGCCTCGGGCAGCGCGCCGGGCTGTGCGTAGAGCACCACCCCGTCGCGCACGATCATCAGGGTCGGGATCGAGCGGATCGCGAAGGACGCGGCCAGTTCCGGCTGCGCCTCGGTGTCGACCTTGCCGAAGACCAGGTCGGTGTTGCGCGCGGCGGCGCGCTCGAAGACGGGTGCGAAGGAGCGGCACGGGCCGCACCACGCGGCCCAGAAGTCGATCAGCACGATCCCCTCGCCGCCGACGGTCTGCTCGAAATACTCCCGGGTCAGCTCCACGGTGCCCATGTCGTCTCCTTCGTCGATGTTATACCCCAGGGGGTATAACGAGCCGCACTGCTCGGCGATTCCCGGACCGCCGCGTGCGCGCTCAGGTCTCCAGTGCGTGCAGCGCCGCGGTCAGCCGACGGGCGGCCTCGCGGGCGACCGGCTCGAGGTCCTCCTGCTTGGTCAGCTCAACCATGACCTGCGGGTCGAGCGCCTCGACGAGGGTCGCGTCGCCGTCCGTGCGCACTACGACGTTGCACGGCAGCAGCAGCCCGATCTGCCGGTCCACCCCCAGCGCCCGGTGGGCGAGGGGCGGATTGCAGGCCCCCAGGATCAGGTACGGTTCCATCTGCTCGCCGAGCTTCTCGCGCAGCGTCGCCTGCACGTCGATCTCGGTGAGCACCCCGAAGCCCTGCTCCTTGAGCGCCACGCGCACCCGCTCGACCGTCTCGTCGAACGGCACGCTCAACCTGACCTCGATGCCGTAGCCCATAACGGCCACTTCCCTTCCCGTGCGGGCGTACCAGCCGAATAAAGCCTATACCCCCATGGGTATATCGAGGGAATAGTGCGGGCGCGGCCGGCGCTGTGACACATACCCATAGGGGTATCAGCCGCGAGGCGAGGAGGCGGCCATGGCGCAGCTGCAGACGCTCACCGAGGTCGAGCCGGTACGGACTCCCGCTGGCGCCACACCCGCACGCGGCTCCCGATCTGCCCCGCGGCGCGATGTGGTGCGCACCGCCTGCGGCCGCGAATTCGCCGTGGGCCGCCTGGGGCTCGAACAGATCGCGTATCCGGCCGCGCGCGTGACGCTGAGCACCGCTTGCCTGCCGCAGGACCACGCGGGCATCTGGGCCGCCCTGACCCCGCACGAGGCCCGCCACCTCGCCGCGCTGCTGCTCACCCACGCCGCGGCCACCCAGCGCGATCCCAGCGACGCGAAGCAGATACGGGTCGGCTGCGCCGACACCGAGAGCTACACCATACGCATTCCAGGCCAACACCTGGTCGTCAGCGAGCGTGCGTACGCGCTCAGCGGGGACGGCGACACCGTCGCGGACCTGCTTGCCGCCGCCGTGGCGCTCGATATCGCGCGTCGCACCGGCCGGTTTCTGGTCCGGCACGGTACGCGCCGTGACGACCTGCACGTCACCGTTCGCACCGCCGTACCGGAACACGCCGCGGCACACCCGCACGCCATCGCTGTGACCGTGACCACGCCCCCGAGCCTGTCCGGCGAACGTAAGAGCGCCTTGCGCACGCTCCTGCGCACCAGTGTGCTGCGCAACCCCGCGTGGCGCGGACTGCGGATCGAGATCGCCATCGCCTGAGCGGCGGTTGTCCCGGAGAAACAGGCCGATCGCCTCTGACCGCGACCGCTCACCCGGTCACACGCTCGAAGCATCCCAAGCAACCGCCGACGGGAAGGAAGAATCATGAACTACGGATCATCGGTGCGCGCGGACCTGCGCGAGCCCACCCGGGAGCTGCGTCGCGCGATCCCCCAGGTCTACGAGGGCTACAAGCAGCTCTACGACGGAGCACTGGCCCCCGGCGCCCTGGACGTCAAGGCCAAGGAACTGATCGCCCTGGCCCTCGCGGTGGGCAAGGGCTGCGACGGCTGCATCGCCGCGCACGCCCACGCCGCCGTCCACCACGGCGCCACCCCGCAGGAGGCCGCCGAGGCGATCGGCGTCGCGATCCTGATGAACGGCGGACCGGGCACCGTCTACGGGCCGCGCGCCTACGCCGCGGTCCGGGAGTTCTACGAGAACAACGGAGCCGAACTGCTGCGCGTCGAGCACGCCGGGCACCTGTGATCCGGGTCGAACGGCCCTGGAGTCCATATACCCCTGGGGGCATGCTGGATGGGTAGGTCGCGCCGGCCCCGGCGCCGCCGGGGCCGGCGCACCCCAGGAGGACGACCATGGGCTTCATCGCATTCCTGGCCAGCCGTACCGGACGGATCATCCGCGGACTGCTCGGCCTCATCTTGATCGTGACCGGCACCGCACTCGGCGGCGCGGGTTGGGCCCTGGCCGTTGTCGGCCTGGTCCCGCTGACCGCCGCTGCCCTCGACGTCTGCCTGTTCGCGCCGCTCGTCCACCTGCCGCTGGGCGGCCGGTCGCTACGGGCCAAGCTGCAGGCGCACTGACCCGCGCCGCGAAGGCACCACCGGAGCTGTCGCAATTGCCTGCGATACGGGATCGTTCCGGTGGCGCCCTCGCGGCGCGGGTTGACGTGCGGGGCCTGATGTCCCGGGCCCGGTCAACCGAGTAGGGCGTCGAGGGTGACGAAGTTGTGGCCGCGGGCGTGCACGGCCTGGATGATGCGGCCCAGGGCGTCGGCGTCGGCTCTGGCGTCGAAGGTGAGGGCGACCACGTAGCCGGTCGTGGGGATGCGCTCCCAGTCGGTCCCGGCCAGGTGGGCGGGGAACGCGGTGGGCAGGGGTGGCGCCGTGGTGGGTCGCGGCGAGGTACGGGGCGGGGTGCTCGCGTGTGAAGGCGCGGGCTGCCCCGTAGGTGACGAGGTGCGCAGCGGCCCAGTGGGCAGGGTGGGGGGCGTGGACGCCGACAGGCTCGGGGTGGTGCTCGAACGAATCGATGACGGGCCCTACGCCGCTGGCCGGCTGCTATTCGCGCACCCTGCGATCAGGGCGATGCCGAGCGCGGCGCAGCCGATCCACCGTGTGCCGCGGCCCAGTGTGACGGACATCTTCCACCGCCCGGCGCTGGCGGGCGCGCCGGTACGCCCGCTGCTGCTTGCTTTCTGCTTCCGGCCTGCGCGAGTGGTGCGCCGCTGTCATCGAGCCGAGCGTCGTGCCGGTGCGGGTCCAACGGCCCGTGCTCGGGCGTCAGGTCACCGGTCCGCTGGTGTGCGGGGGTGGATGAGGCGGTCGAGTTTGAGGGCGGCGTAGCCAAGGGTGGAGGCGGCGCAGACGACGAGCAGGTCCAGCAGCGTGAGCGGTTGGGTCTTGAGCAGGTCGCGCAGCGGGGCGAGGTAGAGCCCTGCGAGTTGCAGCGCGAAGGCTCCGGCGATCGCGATGGGCGGCAAGGGATTGCTCCACGTGCCGGGGCGGGCCCGCGAGGCGAGGCCGACGGCGAGTTGGGTGGTGCCCAGGGCGAAGAAGGCCATGCTCTGCCAGGGGCGGTCGGTGGCGTGTGCCCACAGGGCGATGCCGAGTGTCACGGCGCTGATGACGGTTCCGACGCGCAGGACGCGCTGCCACAGGCCGGCGCCTGAGTTCACACCGAAGAGGTCACTGGTTCGAAACCAGTATCGCCCACCGCGTTTAAGTTCAGGTCAGAGCCCTGTTGATCTTGATGATCGACAGGGCCCTGTCATGTTTTGGATCTTGCTCCCCCTGCTCCCGGGAGCAGGGCGGGGAGCGGGTAGTGGAGTGCTCACGGATGGTGGGTCAACTGCTGTGTACTGCGGTCAACCGGCCTGAACGTGCGTCGAACCGGTGGGGATCGCGATCGGCGGATCTCGGGGCGTTGCGAGCGCCGGGTGCGTTCGTCGAGGGCCCGTAGAGGTGTTTGGCGCGGTCGGGTGCGAAAGCTGGTAAGAGGTCTTGATGATTCGTCAGATCGTTGTCGGTGATCTCTTTCGCGAGTCGGCGGGTCTCGCTGTGGCTGGCGCAGGTCGCACCGCCGCGGCGCCCGGTGCGCGGCAGGTCGTGATCTCTTCAGTGGGGTGGGGAATCGGTTCGCCGTGGTGGGAAGCGTTCGCCGGTTCGGGCAGGTTCAGTGCGGCCGTTCTTCGCAACGTGGGGTTTCTGCCTGGACGGTGCTGGGGTTGTCGTGGTCAACCTGCCGCAAGATGCGTGAAGTGCGCGGGAGGGGCGTCAACGTCGCTGTTGCGCGGGAATGTGTTCGCCGGGGTGAGTTAGTAATGGTGATCAGTTTTCGGCACGGTGTGGCGGCCGGGCGCTTGCGCAGCGCCGTATCGGGGCGGCTGGCGCGGTGGGGCGTGAGCTGGGCCAGCGGTGCGCTCGGCCGCGTGTCGGGCGTTCTGGCGCCGTATGACGGGCTGTGGCGGGCGTGTCGGGGATCATGAGTGACTGCGTGCGCCGGGACTGTACGGTCTTCGGTGTAACTCCTGAACATGATGGAGTTGCATCAGATGAGCGTGACGGAAGTGGAACAGGCTGTGGTTGAGCAGTGCGTCCAGGAGATGACGGCGGGGCTGGACGGGCTGGATGAGCAGTTGCTCGACCAGTTCGTCGGGCGGGCGAAGGAGCGCGGGGTCAAGCTCGCCGGAGAGGGCGGGCTGCTGCAGTCGCTGACGAAGCGGTTGCTGGAGTCGGCGCTGGAGGGTGAGATCACCGACCACCCCGGTTACGACAAGCATGGCGCGCAAGGCGATAACTGCGGCAATTCACGCAACGGCAAGCGCACGAAGACGGTGATCACGGACATCGGGCAGGTCGAGATCGAGGTACCGCGGGACCGTGCCGGCAGCTTCGAGCCGCAGATCGTCAAGAAGCGGCGGCGGCGGCTGACCGGGGTCGATGAGATGGTCTTGTCGCTCTCGGCCCGAGGACTTACGCACGGGGAGATCTCCGCGCACCTGGCGGAGGTCTACGGCGCGCAGGTGTCCAAGACGACGATCTCCACGATCACCGACAAGGTGACGGACGGGATGGCCGCATGGCAGAACCGGCCGCTGAACTCTATCCGGTGATCTTCATAGATTGCATCCACGTCAAGATCCGGGACGGGAAGGTCGCGAACCGGCCGCTCTACATGGCGCTGGCCGTCACCTGCGAGGGAACCCGCGAGATCCTCGGACTGTGGGCCGGGGACGGCGGGGAGGGCGCGAAGTACTGGCTGCACGTGCTGGCCGAGATCAAGAACCGTGGCGTCGCGGACGTGTGCATGGTGGTGTGCGACGGCATCGAGGGCCTGCCGGAGGCGATCGAGGTGGTCTGGCCGCAGGCGATCACGCAGACCTGCGTGGTTCGCCTGCTGCGCGCCTCGTTCCGCTACGCGGCCCGGCAGGACTGGGACGAGCTGGCCAGGGCGCTGCGCCGGGTGTACACCGCGGCGACCGAGGAGGCGGCGCTTGAGCGGTTCGTCGAGTTCGAGGCGGCCTGGGGACGCAAGTACCCGGCGGTCATCCGGTTGTGGAACTCCGCCTGGGCCGAGTTCGTCCCGTTCCTGAGCTTCGACGTCGAGACCCGCCGGGTGGTCTGCACCACGAACGCGATCGAGTCGATCAATGCCCGCATACGCCGGGCCGTGCGCGCCCGCGGCCATTTTCCGAACGAGCAGGCCGCGCTCAAGTGCGTCTACCTGGCCGTGATGTCCCTGGACCCGACCGGCACCGGCCAGAAACGCTGGATGAACCGGTGGAAGACGGCACTGAACGCGTTCGAGATCACCTTCGACGGACGCCTGTCCGCCGGACGCAGGTAGAAGTCATCACAATACAGTAACACCGACAACTTTACAGACCCGGAGGCGCCTACTCCGTTCTGCTTCAGCGGAGGCGACCACTGTTGACCGGGCCGAGGGCGATTACTTGGTTGCCGTGTTTCGTGAAGGCTCCCCGGAACTGGGGCGCACCAGTTTCCGCTCTGGGGACCGCCTTCGGTCGTGCATGCGAAAGGCCGGCGCCCGCCTGGAGGAGGCGGGCGCCGGCGGATCGGGGTGGCGTGGGAATTCGGGAGCTGTCGCTCCTACTGCTCGGTCTTGATGTTCAGGCCGGGCTCGGTGAGGGTGGCGGCGGTCTCCGGGATGGTGACCTTGCGGGTCTTGCGGGCGGTGGCGAGGGAGACGCCGGCGCCGAAGGCGGTGACCAGGCCGATGCCGGTGAAGGCGATGCCGAGGCCGATGACCAGGTAGGTGACCTGCCAGGCCTGGTAGGCGGAGAGCAGGGAGCCGCGCAGGGACTCGCCCATGAAGGCGGTCTGGCGCAGGCCGGCCAGCTTGGTCAGGGTGGCGGCGGGGGTGGTCTTGTCGGCGGAGGCGGCGAGGTAGGCGCCGGAGACCTGGCTGTAGGTCTGGCCGCCGGTGGCCTCCTTGATGTGGGTCTCGATCATGTCGGAGAAGGCCTTGGCCTGTGCTCCGGTGGTGACGCTCTGGCCGCCGTATCCGGCCTGGGCGGCGGGCAGGCCGGCCGAGCCCTTGGCCGGGAAGGTGATCTGCTGGGCCTTGAGCTGGTCGGTGACCTGGTGCTGGCCGGACACGCCGACGCCGATCATGATCGGTCCGGCGATGAGCAGGGCGAGGCCGGTCAGGGCGGCGAGCCAGCGGACAAGGGCGCGGGCGGTGTGAAGCATGGGATTCCCCTCCAGGGTTGGGCCGGATCGGTGGTTGGGCGGTTGCGTTGTGTTCCATCGCTACTGTCCTGCCGGGCAGTGGCTTCCGGCATGGGCCGGGAGACGTGCGGTTCTGTGGTCTGAAGCCCTGTTCGAAGGGCTGTCACTTTGGGACTTTGGACCCGTGTCTCTCCGGGTGGTCAGGGGTTACCGTCGAGACATGTCAGAGATGAACGTGCGTGCGAGTTCTGGTCCGGGTCCGATCCGGGTGTTCCTTTTGGACGACCATGAGGTGGTGCGGCGAGGGCTGAAGGACCTGTTGGAGGTGGAGGGGGAGTTTGTGGTCGTGGGGGAGGCGGCCACGGCGGCTGAGGCGCTTGCGCGGGTGCCGGCGGTCAAGCCGCAGGTTGCGGTGCTGGACGTGCGACTACCAGACGGCGACGGGGTTACCGTGTGCCGTGAGCTGCGCTCGCGGATGCCGGAGCTGGCGTGCCTGATGCTGACTTCGTTCGCGGATGACGAGGCGTTGTTCGACGCGATCATCGCGGGGGCCTCGGGGTATCTGCTCAAGCAGGTCGGCGGGCAGGATCTGGTGGGCGCGGTGCGTACGGTGGCGGGTGGTGGTTCGCTGCTGGATCCGAAGCTGATCACGGTGGTGATGGCGCGGCTGCGGGCGGGGGCTCCCAAGGACCCGCTGGCTGCGTTGACGGCGCAGGAGCGGCGGATTCTGGATCTGATCGGGGACGGGTTGACGAACCGTCAGATCGGGGAGCGGCTGTTCCTGGCCGAGAAGACGGTGAAGAACTACGTCTCCTCGCTGCTGGCGAAGCTGGGCATCGAGCGGCGGGTGCAGGCCGCGGTGCTGGTCTCCGAGCTCAAGACCGGGGGTCGCTCGAACGGGTGACCGAGGTCGGGCCGAAAGCCCCTGGCACAGACCTGCCCGGACGGCGGACGCTCAGCGCTATGGACACGGATGTCAACGGGCTTGAGGTACTCGCCCGCGCCGAGGCGGTCGCGCTGCTGGAGACCCAGGAGGTGGGTCGGCTGGTATATACCCGCCGCGCGCTCCCGGCGGTCATGCCGGTGAACTACGTCGTGCGCCAGGGCGGCATCCTGATCTGGACCGGGGCGGCCTCCCCGCTCGGGCAGGCGTTGCGCGGGGCGGTGGTCGCCTTCCAGGTCGACGAGCTGGACCGCACGACCCGCTCGGGCTGGTCGGTGACCGTCACCGGCACGGCGACGCTGGTGACCGACGAGGTTGAGCTGGCCCGCGCGCGGGCCGACGGCCCGGTGCCGTGGGCGCCCGGGGTCAAGGACCATCTGATCCGCATCCCGCTCACGATGGTGACCGGCCGGTGGCTCGGCCCTGGGCATCGGGGCGCAGATCATCGCTCCTTCGCAGGGGCGGACACGTGACCAGCGGTGCGGACGATGGGGACGGTCCACTGAGTGGCCGGGAGGACGGCAGGCGTCCGCTGGCGGCAGCTCCGGTGGAGAGGCGGCTGACCGCGGCCGGGCAGCACGGCGACGAGGCTTCCTGGGTTTTGCCGCGGCTGAGGATCGATGAGCTGCTCGACGAGCTGCAGTTGCGGCTGGCCTCGGTGCGCTCGTCCCGCGACCGGGTGCGCCAGTTGCTCGAAGCGGTGGTCGGGATCGGCAGTGGTCTGGATCTCGCGGCCGCGCTGACCCGAATCGTGCAGGCAGCCGTGACGCTGGTGGACGCGCGCTACGGGGCGCTGGGTGTGCTTGGCGGCGATCAGCGGTTGGCCCGGTTCATCACGGTGGGCCTTTCCGAGGAGCAGATCGTGGCGATCGGCCCGTATCCGCAGGGCCATGGGCTGCTCGGCGAGCTGATCCGCCATCCGGTGCCGTTGCGTACCGCGGATCTGACAGCGCATTCGCATTCGTATGGTTTTCCGGCGAACCATCCGCTGATGCACTCGTTCCTCGGGGTGCCGATCCGGGTGCGTGAGGAGGTGTACGGCAACCTGTACTTGACCGAGAAGCAGGGCGGTGCGCCGTTCGACGCGGACGACGAGGCGGTGCTGACCGCCTTGGCTGCGGCGGCGGGGGTTGCTATCGACAATGCACGGTTGTACGAGGAGGCCCGGCGGCGGCAGCAGTGGTTGGAGGCTACCTCGCAGCTGACCCGCGCCCTGTTCTCCGGCGAGGACGTCGACGATGTGTTGGCGGAGTTCGCGCAGCGGGTGCGCCGGTTCGCCGCGGCAGATCTTGCCGTGATCGCGTTGCCGGAGCCGGAGCGGGACGGCCTGCTGGTCGTCGCGGCCGACGGGGAGGGGGCCGAGCGGTTGCGTGGAGTCGAGTTCGGCGTCGAGGACACGTTGCTGGGCGCGGTGTACGAGTCCGGGCAGCTGGAGCTGTCGGCGGACGTGAGTGCCGATTCGCGGGCCGGGTGGAGTCTGGTTTCCGGGGTCGAGTTCGGCCTGAGCCTGGTCGTGCCGCTGGGCGCCGATGGGCACGTACGCGGCGTGCTGGCGCTGAACCGGCGGGCCGGTGGCGTTCCGTACGACGCCGGGATCATGGATCAGACGGCGGATCTGGCGGTCCAGGCGGCGGCGGTGTTGGAGTTGGCCACGCGCCGCAAGGACGGCGAACTGCTCTCCTTGTACGCCGATCGCGACCGCATCGGGCGGGACCTGCACGACCTGGCGATCCAGCGGCTGTTCGCCACCTCGATGTCCCTGCAGGGCGCGTACAAGATCACCGACAAGCCCGCGGTGGCCCGGCGGATTGCTGCCGCCATCTCCGACCTCGACGAGACCATCAAGGTCATCCGCACGACTATCTTCGCGCTGCAGTCGCACGAGCTGGCGCAGGACACCCCGAGCGTGCGGGCTCAGGTGGTCGAGGAGTGCGAGCGGGCCGCCGAGGTGCTCGGATTTTCGCCCGCGCTGCGTTTCTCCGGACCGGTGGACACCCTGGTCGGCGACGTGGCGGCCGGGCAGCTGCTGGCGGTGCTGCGCGAGGCGTTGTCGAATACGGCGCGGCACGCGGCGGCGTCGAAGGTCGACGTGGGTCTGGCGGCGGACGGCAGGGCGGTCACGCTGACCGTCGCCGACGACGGGACCGGGATCGCTCCCGGCGGGCGGCGCAGCGGGTTGGCGAACATGGACGAGCGCGCCCAGCATCTCGGCGGGACGTTCACCGCGCAGTCCGGATTGGATGGCGGGACGGTGCTGACGTGGAAGGTGCCCACCAGCCTCGGCGTCGCCGTGCCCGTCGCCGGGAACACGACCACCGGCGGCGATGGCCGGGTCGAAGGTCCCTGATGTCGAGCAGGTGGCGGGACGCACTATCGAGGTATGACACAGACCGCTGAAACCATTGCGACTCTCGACACTTTGACCGCCCGAGACCTGATGAAGGAGGGCGGGGAGAGCATCGCTGCCGACACCAGCCTGCGTGAGGTCATCGATCGACTCCTCAGCGGCGCGAGCCGGCACCTGATCATTGTCGACGAGGACGGATGCTGCCTGGGCACCATCGGCCCCCGCCACATCACGCAGGCACACCGCCTCGACCCGCGCCGCGACTCGGAGATCCCCGTGCGGGATCTCGGCTGTGCCCCCTGGATCGCGTTGAGCCCGGACTCCGACCTGCGCACCTGCGCGCAGATGCTCGTCGAGCACGACCTGGACGCGATCCCGGTGCTGGACGCGCAGCGCCACGTCCTCGGGATCGTCACGGCGCACGACATCACCCGCGCCATTGCCGACACGCCTGGGAACGCCCATCCCTGCTGGGAGGACTGATTGTCATGTCTGCTGACCGGTTGCCCGTCGTCGTCGGAGTGGACGGCTCCGACGGTTCGCTGACTGCCCTGCGCTGGGCGGCGGCCGAGGCCGTGGCACTGCGCGCGCCCCTGCGGGTCGTGCACGTCCTGGACCCGCGCGCCCGTCGTGCCCCGTATGCGCAGGCTGCGGCCTGGGACGCCGATGCGACCGACAGCACGGCTGAGGCTGATCGGCTGATCGAGCGCTATCTGCTCGACATGCACGCGGTCGACTGTGTACGGCGCGTGTTCGAGATCGGCGCCCCGGCCGAGATATTGCTCAAGCACGCGGCCGACGCGCGCATGCTCGTGCTCGGACACACGGAGCGCCAGCGCGACCCGGGTGCAGAACCACCCCGCGAGGGCCCCGCGCTCGGTCCGATCGCACGCGCCTGCGTAGCGCACTCCACCTGCCCGGTCGTCGTCGTCCCACCCTCGACGCAGCCTGCGGAGACCCCCGGGGTGCGCAGCGTTCCGGCCGCGTCGACCGTGGGTCACACGCCGGTCGAGGGCGCCCGCACCCTGTACCCGCGCTTTCGCGCGACGCCGGTTCGCCGGTAACCCGAATCCGACCCTGGAAGGCACTGCGATGAAGGCCCAACTCGTTCGCGACGTGATGACGAAGGACGTCGTCACCGTTCGCACGTTCGCCCCGTTCCGCGAGCTCGTGCAGACGATGCTCGCCCACGAGATCGGCGCGCTCCCGGTCGTGGACTCCATGGGGCATGCGGTCGGGATCGTCTCGCGCACCGACCTGATCGCCAAGGAGGCGCCCGAGCCAGGCGGCCCGCCGCAGGCGTGGCGGATGCTCTCCCACCGGAGTCGTAAGGCACAGGCGCGACGCGAGGCGACAAGCGCGGCCCGGTTGATGCCCGCGGGCTTGGTGACCGTGGACGGCGATGCGGGGGTGGCGCGTGCCGTCGACTTGATGCAGCGTCACGCGGTCACGCACCTGCCGGTTGTCGACGAACGCAACGTGGTGGTCGGGATCGTCTCGCGCGGCGACCTGCTGCGCGTCTTTCTGCGCGACGACGCCGAGATCCGCGAGGACGTCATCCGAGATGTGCTGATCGACGCGCTCGACGCCGAGCGCGACACGATCGAGGTGGACGTGAGCGGCGGGATCGTCACGTTGTCCGGCACGGTGGACCACGCCTCGACGGCCGCTTACGCAATCCGGCTGGCGCGCGCTGTGCCCGGAGTGATCAGCGTCGTCGGCAAGCTGCACTGGAAGGTGGACGACACCAGTCCGGTCGGCGCGGGCCGAACGGGACCGTTGTTCTGAACGACTCGTAGTTCCGTGTGGGAGGCGCCCGGGCCGGGAGCCTCCCACACTGTGGTGTACATGGTCTTGTATTCAGCCTGTGAGTCCGAGTCGTACGGCCGCGTCGCGCAGGCGGGCACGGGCGTCGGGGTGCGCGGCGTGCTCGATCAGGTGCTCGACCTGGGTCCGCTGGCTGTGTCCCGTCAAGTCGGCGCGGCCCTGGTCGGTCACGACGGCGGTGTGCTGGAACGAGGTCACCGGCGTGGCCAGCTGCGGCACGATCGTGGAGGTGCCGCTCCTGGCGTGCCAGGAGGGCAGCGCGATGATCGCCTGTCCGCCGGGGGAGTGCAGCGCGCCGGCGACAAAGTCGCTCTGCCCGCCGAAGCCGGAGTAGATGCGGCCGTGCGCGTAGGAGGCGTTGGCCTGCGCGTAGAGGTCCACTTGCAGCGCGGTGTTGATCGAGGTCATCGCGGGCTGCGCGGCGATGCGGGCCGGGTCGTTGACGGTCTCGGTGCGCAGCATCCGCAGCGTCGGGTTGTGATCCGCCCAGGCGTACAGCTCTTCGGAGCCGAACAGGAACGACGCGGTGACGGGGGTGGCCCAGTCCAGCGCGCAGTGCTCGGCCAGGGTCTTGACTCCGTCGCTGATCATCTCGGACCAGATCCGCAGGTCCTTGTGTCCGGTCAGCCCGGCGAGCACCGCGTCGGGGACGGCGCCGATCCCGGCCTGCAGGGTGGCGCCGTCGGCGATCAGCGCAGCGACGTGTTCGGCGATCCGGGCCGCCGTCGCCGGGGTCTGCGGATCGGAGCGTCGCGGCGGCGAGGGCAGCGGCCAGTCCTGTTCGAACGCGAAGTCGACCGCGTCCAGCGGGATCTCGGCGTCGCCAAAGGTATAGGGCATCTGCCGGTTGATCTGGGCGAGCACCAGGCCGCCGCGGGAGAGGGCCTGCTCGATCGCGGCGGGCAGGATGTCGACCTCGATGCCGAGGGAGAGCCTGCCGTTGCGCGGCGGCGCGGTGTGCAGCAGCACGATGTCGGGAGCGTGGGTCGTGGCCAGGATCCGCGGGACCAGCGAGAGCCGGGCGGGCAGGTAGTCCAGGGTTGTCAGCCCCCGCATTCCGGGGCCGACGAACGGGGTTTCGTGGCGGACGCCCTCGCGCACCGGGACACCGGTCTGCGCGCCGAGTTGGAACAGGCGGTACGCCGCCAGCGCCTTGTCCGCGAGTTCCAGCAACGCCCAGGGTGTCGCGAAGTTCCCCGAAGTCACGATGCGCGGGTCGCGGTCGCCGAAGGCTTCCAGGACGCCGGCGATTCGTGCCGAGTCGACAGTTCTCATGATTCGACGCTAAGCGCGACGCCGCGCAGTGCCGGAGAGGCCAAGCGCCCGTGCTCGGGTCCCGAAGGTCCCGGCCCGGACCGTCCCGCGGGCGTCCCGCTCCGGGCCGAAGGACCCTGACGCGTCCCGGCCCCGCGGCGTGATGCTGGTTGTGCGCGGGCGGCGTCGCCCGCTCTCTCGGAAGGGAAGAGTTCCGCCATGAGTACTCGGTCGCATCCACGCGTAGTCGTCGGCGTGGACGGCTCCCTGCACGGGTTGGCCGCGTTGCGGATCGCGGCGGCTGAGGCCGCGCGGCGCGGCGTGCCGCTCTACGCGGTGCGCGTACGGTCCGCAGCGTCCGTCCCGTACGCCCTCAGTGAGATCGACGAGGCCTTCGTCGAGGCGCTTGGCGGACTGCCCCGGAACGTCGAGCTGCACCGGGAGGTGGCGCTGCCACCGGCGGCCACGGCGCTGACGCGCCGCGCCGTCCACGCCGAAGACCTGCTGGTCCTCGGCGAGAGCGGCCGCGGGGCCTGGCACGCGTTCTGGTCCGGCTCGGTCACCCGCGGCTGCCTGCGCAAGGCCCGCTGCCAGGTGTTGGTCGTGCCGGTGCCCGAGATGGCGCGCACGGTCTGGCGCCCTCGTCGCTGGAGTGCGGCACGCCGCGACGTATGGCAGAGGTTCGACGAAGAGCAACCGGCATTACGAGGCTGAGCGATCGACGAAGGAAGGGACTGCGTCATGAATGCGACTTCGCTCCTGGCGGGAAGCAACTCCTACGCGCTGCTGACCGACGGGGCCTGCGTACAGATCCGTGCGGCCGCGCCGGGGGACTGGCAGGCGGTGCACGACTTCGCCGCCGCCCTGGAACGAGAGAGCGTCTATCGCAGGTTCTTCGGGTTCCCCAAGTATCCGGGCAGGATCATCGCCGACGCAGTGTGCGCCCCCGGGCCGGTCGGGGTACCCGCCACGCGCGGCGCGCTGCTCGCGCTGCTCGACGACCGGATCGTGGGCCTGGCGGAATGGATCCGCGCCGAGCGCCCGGAGGAGGCCGAGCTCGCCTTCGCGGTCGCGGACGGCCTGCACGGGCACGGGGTGGCCACCTTGTTGGCCGAGCACCTCCTGGACGTCGCGCGCCGGGTCGGAGTGCGCCGGTTCGTCGCGGTCACCCAGGCCGACAACCGCGCCATGCTGAACGTGTTCGCCTCGCTGGGGATCGAGGCGAAGCGGGTTTGGGACGAGGGGACCTGGTCGCTGTCCATCGACCTGGAGCTCGGGCCGGCCGACCGCGAAGCGCTGCTGGAGGTCGAGGCGCGCCGTGAGCGGATCGCCGACGATGCCAGCCTGCAGCGGATCCTGCGGCCGCGGAGCGTCGCGGTCATCGGCGACCCGGACGACCCGGCGACCCGGACGGTCCGTGACAACCTGGCTCTCTTCACCGGCCGGGTCGAGGCGGCCGGCCCGGACGGCGCGGATCTGCCGCCCGGCGTGGAGATCGACCTCGCGGTGATCACCTCGCCGCCCGCCGCCGCGCTCGAGGCGGCGCTCGCCTGCGCGCGGCACAAGGCGCACGCCCTGATCGTGACCGCGACCGGCTTCGACCCGGCGGCCGGCCGCGCGCTGCTGGCCGTCTGCCGGAGGGCCGGGATGCGCCTGCTCGGGCCCGGCAGCCTCGGGCTCGCCGAGCCGGGCGGCGACAAGCACCTGAACGCCACCCTGGCGGCCGGGCCGATGGCGCCGGGCCACACCGGGATGGCCGTGCAGTCCGGCGGGGTCGGCCTCGCGCTGCTCAGCCACCTGACCCGCCTCGGCGTCGGGATCAGCTCCTTCGCCGGGGCCGGCGAGAAATACGATCTGAGCGCCAACGACCTGCTCATGCACTGGGAGCGGGACCCCGACACCCGGCTGGGCCTGCTGCACGTGGAGTCCTTCGGCAATCCACGCAAGTTCGCGCGCACCGCGCGCAGGCTCTCGCGTCGCATTCCGCTGCTGGCCGTGGATCCCGAGCAGTCCCCGAGTGAGGCGCGAACTGCCCTGTACGCACAGGCCGGTATCACCACCGTGCCCTCGCTCAGTGTGCTGACGGCGGCCGCGGCGCTGGTGGCTCACCAGCCGGCCCCGCGTGGCCGGCGCGTCGCAGTGCTCGGCAACACCCACGGCATGGTGAGCCTCGCCTCGGCGGCCTGCGTCAGAGCCGGACTCGACGTGGTGGCGGCCGCGAGCGTCTCGCCGGACGCCGATGCCCGACGGCTCCGGCAGGAGGTGGCGCAATCCGTCGGGCACGACACCTGCGACGCGCTGCTGGTCGCGCTCGCTCCGACGGCCCGGAGCGCGCCGCTCGACGCAGTCAGCCGGGAGGGCATGCCCAAAAACGTGCCGCTGCTGGTGGTGCTGGTCGACCAACCCGAGACCGTCACGGTGCGACCGGACGTCTCAGGGGGCCGCATTCCCAGCTACAACGACGCCGAGGTGGCTGCCGCGGCGTTGGGCGCGGCCGTATCGGCGACGGCGCGCCGCACCGGCCCGGACTCGCCGCCGGCGGACGAACCCGCCGGGATCGACCGCGGCGCCGCAGCTGCTGTCATCGAAGCCTGTCTGGCGTCCACGCCGCGCGGCAGAGGCCTGTATCCGTCGGAACGGGCGGCGCTGCTGGAAGCCTTCGCGATTCCCTCGTCGGCGGCGCCCGCGTCCCCGGACGCCGCGCGCACGCTGGCCGTCACCGCGTGGCAGGACTTCGTATTCGGACCCCTGCTGACCTGCACCCGCGGCTCCGACTCGGCACCCGGTGCCGTGCTGCTGGCTCCGGCGAGTGCGCGGGACCTGGCCGATACGGCCGAACTGGCGCTCGGCGATTCGGCCGCGGGCTCGGGGAAGCTTGCCGACCTGCTCGCCCGCGTCGCAGTCCTCATCGACGGCTGCCCTCAGGTCGCCTCCGCGCGCTTCACCGTCTGGGTCGACGACAACGGCGTCCTGCGCGTCGAGTCGAAGGATGTGACGGTCGCTCCCGCCGAGCGTGCCGATCCTTATCTGCGCAGGCTGCGTCGCGCCCCGGTCGAGTAGATCCCGACCCGATCCGCACGGCGTGTCGACAGCGAGAACCGGCCGGACCCTGAGGGGTCCGGCCGGTGGAGTGTCTCGGGTGGTAGCCGCTGCCGCTGTTCAGCGTGGGGGTTATGCGATCGGCACGACGGCCACGGGAACGGGGGAGTGCGAGAGCAGGCCCTGCACGACGTAGCCGATGCCCACGGAGAGGGGGCTGCGGTGCAGGTGGGCGCCGACGACCAGCAGGTGAGAGCCGGCGGCCGCCTCGATCAGAGCGGAAACCGCGTTGCCTGGCTTGATGTCCGTGACGACGGGCACCTCGGGGAACTGCTCGCGTGCTCCCTTGAGCAGGTCCGTGGCATCGTCGAACTGGGTGTGCTCAGTGGTCTGTGTGTCAGCGGCATAGTAGTAGCCGCTGTACGCGGGGTACGGCGTCCAGGCCCGCACGACGCGGACCTGGGCTCCGAGTGCGGCAGCGGTGGCGAACGCGAACTGGATGGGCGCTTGGTCCTCGCCCGGCTCGAGGCCGAGCACGATCTCGTTGCGTGTCCCGGTCGCGTCCTTGCCGTGGACGACGATCGTCGGGCAGTGCGCGTGCGCGGCCAGCTTCAGGCTGACCGAGCCGAGCAGCAGACCGGCGAAGCCGCCGTGCCCGCGGGTGCCGGTGACCACGAGGTCCGCGCCGCTGCTGAGGCCGACCAGGGCCTCGGGTGCGCTGAGGTCGGAGACCTCGGTGGTGATCGTCAGGCCCGGGTACTGTGCACGCAACTCGTCGGCGATCGGGTTCAACAGCTTCTCGCTGGCCCTCTCCGCTGCCCCGATGAAGCCGATCGGGGTGACGACGGCGCTCGGCAGGGACGGGAAGTCCAGCGCGTGCACCAGGTGCAGCGCGAGCCCGCGGTCGGCGGCTTCGCGCGCGGCCCAGGCGGTAGCGCGTGCCGCGTTGTCGGAGGAGTCGATGCCGACGACGATGCGTCGCCGGGTCTCGGCGGCCGTCACGTTCATGAAGTTCTCCCAAGCCATCTGTAGGGCTGCCCGGGCGGGCCGGGGTTCGCCGCCCTCTCCCTGACACGGTCCCGCGCGTGATCACGCGACGGCAGGGCCGGGTGACCTGGGACCGAGCCCGTCCACACCGGGCCGTACGGCCCTGTCTGGGCGTACCGGCCGGGGCGAGGCTGGGCTGCGCAGACAACTGTCCAAGGAGGATGCAAGATGAGGATCGGCATCAACGGATTCGGCCGGGTCGGCCGGGTCTTCCTGCGTATCGCGATGGAACGTGACCTGGAGGTCGTCGCGGTCAACGACGTGACCGACGCCGCGACCCTGGCCCACCTGTTCGCGCACGACTCGACGTACGGGCGCCTGCGTGCCGAGGTCGAACACACCGGGGACGCCCTGATCGTGGACGGGCGCAAGATCCAGATCACCGCGCAGCGCGACCCGGCCCAGTTGCACTGGGGCGAGCTCGGCGTCGACGTGGTCATCGAATCCACCGGCAGGTTCCGCACTCGCGGGCAGGCCGCCGCGCACCTGGAAGCAGGAGCGCGCAAAGTCCTGATCTCCGCACCCGCCAAGGGCTCGGTGGACGCCACCATCGTCATGGGTGTCAACCAGGAGACGTACGACCCGGCGAAGCACGACGTGATCTCCAACGCCTCCTGCACCACCAACTGCGTGGCGCCGATGATCGATGTCCTGCACCGCCACTTCGGCTTGGTGCACGGCTTCATGACCACGATTCACGGCTACACCAACGACCAGGTGCTGCTCGATGGGCCGCACAAGGACCTGCGCCGCGCCCGCGCCGCCGCGCTGAACGTCATCCCGACCAGCACCGGGGCCGCGAAATCCGTCGGCCTGGTGATCCCCGAGACCGCGGGCCTGCTCGACGGAATCGCGGTGCGCGTTCCGGTGCCGACCGGCTCCCTGGTGGACCTGGCCGCGGTGTTGCGCCGCCCCGCGACCGCCGTGGAGGTCAACGCGGCCTTCGAAGCGGACGCGGCCGACCGGCTGCGCGGCGTGCTGCGGGTGACCGACCGGCCGATGGTCTCCAGCGACATCGTCGGCGACCCGGCCTCCTGCGTCCTGGACTCCCTGCTGACCCAGGCCGACGGCGACCTGGTGAAGGTGTTCGGCTGGTACGACAACGAGTGGGGCTACAGCGCGCGGCTCGCCGACCTGGCCGAGTACGTCGCCGCCCGGCTCCCCGCAGTCGCACGCTGACGCAGGCCCGGCCGGGTCGGGACCTTTGGCCCTCACCCGCCGGTCCGGCCGGGATCACCATGCCCTTGGAACGCGTGTTCGCCCTCATTGAAAGGGATCAAGCGCAATGGTCAACAATTTCGCGGCGCTCGGCGCCGCGCCCGTCGACCTGAACGGTCCGGGGCACTACCTGAACTGGGGTGTGATCCAGATCTCGGTGGCCAATCTGGTGGTCGTCGGGATCATGCTGCTCGTGTTCGTCCTGGCGATCCTGCTGCGTTTCCCGAGGGGACGTGACCGCAAATGAGCGAGCAGGTCGGCACTACACCCGTTGCGCCGGCCGAGGCCGAGGGCGGCGGTTGGACCGGTGCGGTACGCCGCCGCGCGGTGCGTGCGTTGCCGCCGGACAAGCTGCTGCCGGACACCCAGCCGGCGTATGTGGCGTCGTGGATCTACGTGTTCGGAGTGCTGACCCTCGCGGCGTTCATCGTCGTGCTGGCCAGCGGCTGCGTCCTGGCGGTGAAGGGACCGGCCTGGTGGCACACCTCGGGCTTCGGACACTATGTCAACAGCATGCATCTGTGGAGCGTCGAGCTGTTCATGGCGTTCATGGTCATCCATCTGTGGGGCAAGTTCTTCATGGCCGCCTGGCGCGGACGCAGGGCCCTGACCTGGATCACCGGGTCCGTGGCGTTCCTCGGCTCGGTCGGCACCGCGTTCACCGGCTACCTGGCCCAGCAGAACTTCGACTCGCAGTGGATCGCGACCCAGGCCAAGGACGGCCTGAACTCGGTGGGTATCGGCGCGTACTTCAACGTCCTGGACTTCGGCCAGATGTTGATGTGGCACATCGTGCTGCTGCCCGCGGTCGTCGGGATCCTCGTCGTGTGGCACATACTGCTGGTGCGCAGACGCGGCGTCGTTCCGCCGATCGCCCTGTCGGACCGGCTCGACGAGGCCGCCCCGTCGACCGAATCAGTCCCCGAACCCGTCCTGTCCACCGTGCCGGACGCCGAGCGGGAGGCCGGGTCATGAGCCGCCGCGTGCGCGATGCCGAGCCGGACCCCTACTCCTTCGGCTCACGTCCCTACGACCTGGTCAAGGAGTTCACGATCGCGCTGCTCGCGGTCCTCGCCCTGACCTTCGTGCTGGCCGCGGTGTTCTCCTCCCCGGACGACAAGCCCATGACGATCGCCTCCTGGGCGAAAGCCGATCCCGGCGACTTCACCGCCACGGCGCTGGCGGAACTGGACGGATCCAGCGGCACCGCAGGGTACGGACCGCCGTACAACACCGCGGCGGACGGCCAGAAGCTCGGACCGCTGGCCCTGGCCAAACTCGCCGGGGTCACCCACCCGATCGACACCGCACAGGCCTTCGTGCTGGGCCCGCTCGGCTCCGCTCTACAGAACACGCCGGTCACCGCGGCGCTGAGCACGTACAGCGGCGCGGCCGCGGACCAGCAGGCGAAGTGGACGGGCGCGTACTCCGATGCGCTGACCAAGGCGAACGGCGACCCGACGAAGGTCGCGGCCGGGGACTACGGTCCCGTCCCGGTCCTGCTCACCCAACTGCTCGCGCAGGCACAGGCCGGCTCGCTCGACGGCGCCCTGCTGTCCGAGGGCGGCTTCTACCAGACCGACTACACCCTGCCGTTGCTCTTCCTCGCCGACGGCTCCGATCTGGCGGCGCAGGCGGACACCCAGCACCTGTCGGGGGACCAGTGGGGCATGATGAACGAGACGGGGAACTTCCCCGGTCAGGCCTGGCTGTGGCTGTACACCTTCTGGTACCAGATCTCCCCGTTCAACAGCTCCGACAACGCCGACGCCCAGGTCTGGGGCATCATGGCGCTGCTGTCCCTCGTCCTGGTCTTCGTGCCCTTCATCCCCGGTCTGCGCTCCATCCCGCGCCTCGTGCCGATCTACCGCCTGATCTGGCGGCAGCACTACGCCGAGCAGCGGCAACGCCGGCCGTGACCCGCGAAGTCCCGGCCGTTCGACCCGTCCGCCCCAGGTCCCCGGACTCTGGGGCGGCTCGCTGTCCGGCGCGACGATGCGGGTGACGAGAGAGAGGCGGCGAAGACCGTGTACCAGGTCAGACTGCACGGACGCGGTGGACAGGGTGTTGTCACCGCCGCGGAGCTGATCGCCTCGGCGGCCATCGCCGACGGCCGCTACGCGCTGGCGTTCCCCAGCTTCGGCTCGGAACGCACCGGCGCCCCGGTGGCGGCGTACTGCCGGATCGACGACAAACCGATCCGCTCCCGCGAGCCGGTCACCGACCCCGACACGGTCATCGTCCTGGACCCGACCCTGCTGCGCCAACTCTTCGTCTTCGACGGCCTCAAGCCCGGCGGGACCGCGTTGGTGAACTCCGCGGCTCCGGTGACCGCTGCCGGGATGGCCCTGTGCGAGATACACGTCCGCACGGTTCCGGGCAGCGAGATCGCCCGCGACCGGACCGGCCGCCCCCTGCCCAACGCGGCCATGGTCGGCGCGTTCGCCGCGACCGGCATCGTCACCCTCGCCTCCGTGCGCGGCGCGATCACCGCGCGATTCGCCGGTCGGATCGCCGAGGCGAACTGCCAGGCGGCCGACGACGCATACGACCACCTGTCGCGCGCCGACGCCGCACCCGTCCCGTCCTCTCGACAGGAGGCTGACAATGTCTAGCCGTCACGGCAGCATGCAACAACCGGACGCGGCGTCGCCCGGCCGGGCCGTCGAGGGTTCGCGCGCGGTGGCCGAAACGGTGGCCCGCTGCCGTCCCCAGGTGGTGCCCGCCTATCCGATCTCCCCGCAGACGCACATCGTCGAGGGACTCAGCGCCCTGGTGCGCTCGGGCGAACTCACCTCGTGTGAGTACGTGAACGTCGAGTCCGAGTTCGGCGCGATGTCGCTGTGCATCGGCGCGTCGGCCGCGGGTTCGCGCACGTACACGGCGACCTCCAGCCAGGGCCTGCTGTTCATGGCCGAGGCCCTCTACAACGCGTCCGGCCTCGGGCTGCCGATCGTGATGACGGTGGCGAACCGGGCGATCGGCGCCCCGATCAACATCTGGAACGACCAGAGCGACTCGCTCTCGCAGCGCGACAGCGGCTGGATCCAGCTCTACGCGCGCGACAACCAGGCCGCCTGCGACCTGCACCCGATCGCCTTCCGGCTGGCCGAGGAGCTGTCCGTGCCGGTGATGGTGTGCATGGACGGATTCGTCCTCACTCACGCCGTCGAGCGGATCGCGGTGCCGGAGCAGGACCTTGTGGACGCCTTCCTGCCCCGCTTCGCACCCCGGCAGGTTCTCGATCCGGCCGCGCCGCTGTCGATCGGCGCGATGGTCGGACCCGAGGCGTTCACCGAGGTCCGCTTCATCGCGCACGGCCGGATCCAACAGGCCCTCGGCAGGATGCCCGCACTCGGCGAACAGCTCGGCAAACTAGTCGGCCGCCCGCCCGAGACGCTCGCGCGCGGCTACCGGCTCGACGGGGCGCACACGGTCTTCCTCGCCATGGGATCCGTGCTCGGCACGCTCGAGGACGTGATCGACGAGGCACGCGCGGACGGGCTGGCCGTCGGCGCGGTCGAGTTGACCAGTTTCCGGCCGTTCCCCGCCGACCTGCTGCGCGACCTGCTCGCCCCGGCCGGGCGGATCGTCGTGCTCGAACGCGCCCTGTCACCCGGCGGCGGCGGGATCATCACCCCGGAACTCTCCGCAGCCCTCTACCGACCGCACGGACCGGCCACGTCCCTGCACGCCGTGGTCGCCGGCCTCGGCGGGCGGCCGATCACCAAGAAGGCGCTGCGCACACTGGTTCGCGACGCGGTCGCGGCCCGCGTGCCGCAGTTCTCGTTCCTCGGACTGGACCGCGACCTGCTCGCCCGCGCCGGATACGGCCGCGCCGGCGACTCGGGCGCGGACTTCGGAGCAGAGCGGCTGCTCGCCCACCTACATGCGCGGGAGGTTGCGCGATGAACGCCGAGAGCGTGAAGTTCTACCAGGTCGGCTCGTACGCGGTCGGCAACCGGCTGCTGTCGGCGGACCGGCGCGCGACGCAGGCCGACCCGCAGCGCGCCAATACCCTGATCTCCGGTCACCGGGCCTGCCAGGGCTGCGGCGAGGTGCTCGGCGCGCGGTACGTGCTGGACACCGCGATGCGGGTGACCGGAGGCAAGCTGATCGCGGTCAACGCCACCGGCTGCCTGGAGGTCGTCTCGACCCCGTACCCCGAGAGCGCCTGGCGGGTGCCCTGGCTGCACTCGCTGTTCGGCAACGCCCCGGCCGTCGCGTCGGGCGTGGCAGCTGCACTCAAGGCCCAGGGGCGCGCCGACGTGCGGGTCCTGGGCCAGGCCGGGGACGGCGGCACCGTGGACATCGGCCTCGGCGCACTGTCCGGCATGTTCGAGCGCAACGACGACGTGCTGTTCGTGTGCTACGACAACCAGGCGTACATGAATACCGGCGTTCAGCGCTCCGGTGCGACTCCGGCGGCGGCCCGTACCGCGACCACCCCGGTCACCGCGGGCCACCCCGGCAATACCTTCGGCCAGGGCAAGGACGTGCCCGCGATCGCGATGGCGCACCGCATTCCGTACGTCGCCACGGCGACCGTCGCCGACCTGCGCGACCTGGAGGCGAAGGTCGAGCGCGCGATGGGGTTCACGGGTGCGAGATACCTGCACGTGCTGGTGCCCTGCCCGTTGGGCTGGGGCGCGGCCTCCTCGCAGACGATCCAGCTCGCCCGGTTGGCCACCGAATCAGGGCTCTTCCCACTGTTCGAGGCCGAGGGCGGCGAGGTCACGGCGGTGACGCCGATCCGCCACCACGTGCCCGTGGACGGCTACCTGCGCGCCCAGTCCCGTTATGCGCACCTGTTCGCGAACGGCGACGGACGTGGCGGCCATCCCGGCCTCGTCGGGCGCATCCAGGCGGGCGCCGATCGCAACATCCGCACCTACGGCCTGCTTGCGGAGGACTTGCACGCACAGGCGACCCAGGAAGGTCGGCCATGACCCAGCACCCGTTCGCCATCACCCTCGACCCGGGCAGCAGCCGGAGCAACCACACCGGCGCCTGGCGCGTCGAGCGCCCCGTCTACGAGCACGGCCTGCCGCCCTGCCACGCGGCCTGCCCCGCCGGGGAATCGGTGCGTGACTGGCTCTACGCGGCCGAGGACGGCTCGTACGAGGCCGCGTGGCGGCTGCTGATGCGGGACAACCCGCTGCCCGCGGTGATGGGCCGCATCTGCTACCACCCCTGTGAAACGGCGTGCAACCGCGCGTTCCTCGACGAGGCGGTCGGCATCAACTCGGTGGAGCGCTTCCTCGGCGACGAGGCGATCCGCCAGGGCTGGATCGTGATGGCCACCGCCACACCGAGCCACCATCGCGTGCTGGTCGTCGGCTCCGGACCCGCCGGCCTGTCCGCCGCCTACCAACTCGCCCTGCTCGGCCACGAGGTCACCGTGCGCGAAGCGACGGCCAAGCTCGGCGGGATGATGCGCTACGGCATCCCGCGCTACCGCCTGCCGCGCGAGGTGCTCGACGCCGAGATCGAGCGCATCGCCGCGCTCGGCGTGCGCTTCGAGACCGACTCCCCGGTGGACGACCTTGACCGCACCATTGCAGAAGGCTGTTTCGACGCCGCGTTCCTCGGCGTCGGCGCCCAGACCGGCAAGCGGGCGTACATCCCAGCCGGGGACAGCGCCCACATACTCGACGCGTTGACCGTTCTGGCCGCCGCCGAGGACCACTGGCCGGTCACGCTCGGCCAGCACGTAGCCGTCTACGGCGGAGGCAACACCGCGATGGACGCCGCCCGCACGGCCCGGCGACTCGGCGCGAGCGACGCGGTCGTGGTCTATCGGCGCACCCAGGACCGCATGCCGGCGCAGCCCTCCGAACTCGAGGAAGCCCTCGCCGAGGGCGTGCAGGTCCGTTGGCTCTCCACCATCGCGCACGCCGACCGCGGCTGGATCACGGTGGAGCGCATGGAGCTCGACGAGACCGGCTTCCCCCAGCCGACCGGCGACTACGAGACGCTGGAGGCGGACACGGTGGTGCTCGCCCTCGGCCAGGACACGGAACTGGACTGGCTCACCTCCTCGAACGGCGTCGCGGTCCAGGACGGCGCGATCCAAGTCGACAACACGCTGATGACCGGACAACCGGGCGTCTACGCGGGCGGCGACGCGATCGACGCACGGCACACTGCGACCCACGCGATCGGCCACGGCGCCCGCGCGGCCCGCGCGATCGACCGGTACCTGGGGCGCATGGACGTGGCCTTGTCCATCGCGCCGCCCGCGCCGACTGCGTTCGGGCGCCTCAACCCCTGGTACTACAGTGACGCACCCGCCACGATCCGCCCCGTGCTCGAAGTCGCCCGCCGGACCGACAGCTTCGCCGAGGTCGTGCACGGCCTGACCGAGGGCAACGCCCTCTACGAGGCCCGCCGCTGCCTGTCCTGCGGGAACTGCTTCGGCTGCGACAACTGCTACGGAATGTGCCCGGACAACGCCGTGACCAGGCTCGGCACCGGGCCGGACGGCCAACCGCTCTACTCGATCGACCTCGACTTCTGCAAGGGCTGCGGTCTATGCGCCGCCGAGTGCCCGGCCGGGGCGATCACCATGATTCCGGAACCAGGAGAGGAACACTGAGATGAAGCACCGCACCGTGGCGAACGTGATGACCCCGGCGGAGACGGTCGTCTCCGTCCATCCCGGAACACCGTACAAGGAGATCGTCAGGTTGCTGACCGAGCACCAGATCAGCGCACTGCCGGTGCTCGGCGACGCAGGCCGCGTCCTGGGCGTCGTCTCCGAGGCCGACCTGCTGCCCAAGGAGAGCAGGTCGCAGCTACCGCCGCCGGCCCGATTGGCCTTCACCTCCAGGGAGGCGCAGACAAGGCACAAGGCCGAGGCCGACACCGCCCTGGAGCTGATGACCGCGCCGGCGATCACCATCACCGCCGAAGAGGACGTCTCGGAGGCTGCGCGGCGCCTCGAGATGCATCGGATCAAGCGCCTTCCGGTGGTGGACGAGACGGGCAGGCTCGTCGGCATCGTCAGCCGCCGGGACATCCTGCGCATCTTCCTGCGCACCGACCAGGAGCTGCTCGACGAGGCGCGCGCACTACTCGTCGACGACTTCTGGATCCTCCCGGAGGGCTGGAGCGCGCGGGTCGAGAACGGCACGGTCCACCTCACCGGCGGGATGGACCGGCGCAGCACGGTCCGGATCGCCGAGAGCGCGGTCCGCCGGATCGACGGCGTCGTCTCCGTCGAGAGCGAGCTGACGTACGCCGAGGACGACACCCAGACCAAGCCGGGTGAAGACCACCCGTACCGGGGCATCTTCTCCGGGCACCGCCACAGCCGCTGACCGCACCACGCGTATGTACTGAACGGCCCGAGTCGGACCACGGTCCTGCGCAGCCCGGTTCACGCTCCGCATGGCGGCCGGGCCTGCCGGGCCGTTTCGCACGAGCGGTGTGCCGATATCGAGCGCTGAGAACAGCTTTACCTGCTTCGGCCGGAGCTGCTCTCAGGCTTGGCGGGTCGTGCGGATCAGGGTCTCGGGCGCTTCCACGGCCTTCTTGACGGCCTGCAGGAACAGCACAGCGTCCCGTCCGTTGACGAAGCGGTGGTCATAGGCGATGCCGATGTTCGCGACGGTGCGCGTGGTGGCCGCGCCGTTCGGGTCGAGAGACACCTCGTGTTGGGTTCCGGCCAGGGCGAGCGCACAGGTCTGCCCCGGGAAGACGATCGGGATCGCCAGCGTGATGTCGGGGTCGCCGTGCAGCGTGACTGTGATGTTTCCGCCCGAAAGGTCCCGCTCCCGGAAGGCGCCTGATACGGCCGCGCCCCGGAATCCGGTGAGCGCCTCGGCGAGTTCGGCGAACGTGAGCCGCGCCGCGTTCCTGACCACGGGCACGTACAGTCCCCTGCCGACGTCGATCGTGACCCCGACATGGGGTTCATCGGCCAGGCGCAGCGTGGACTCGTCGATCGGCTCGGCGAAGAACAACGGGAACGCGGGGTGCAGCGCGGCGACCGCCGCGACGAGCAGCTCCGGCAGGCCGACGAGTCTGCGCAGCTCCTTGGCCTGCCGCCGCGCCACTTCCACGGCCGCGCCGACATCCACCTTGACGGCGGTGTACGCGGCGGGGATGGTCGCGTGCGACCGCACGACGACCTTCGCCACGGCCTGCTGGGCGGGCGGTGGGGTGTACGCCTGGGCGTGGTCGTCGCGAGCGGCGGCGAGACGTTGTACGTCTGCCGCCCGGACGATCTTGACACCGAGCGTCCGCACCGCCTCCGGATCGACTCCGAGCTGCTTGATCAACGCCTGCGCGGGCCGGGTGACGACCGGCCCGTCGTCATCGCTGCGGGAGACGGTCGCCGGGAGGGGGCGCGCGTGCCCGGTGGGCTCGTCGAAGTCGGGCGAGCCGAGAGCGGCCACGTGACCGATCACGTCCCCGGGAGAGCACTGGCTGCCGACGGGCATGACGTGGTGGAGTATGCCGGGCTCGGCGCAGACCAGTTCCTCGGCCGTCTTGGATGTCTCCACCGTCGCGACGGCATCGTCGGGCTGGACGGGGCGGCCGTCGGCGACGATCCACTCGATGAGGGTGTACTGGTCGTCGTTGTTGTTGAGCTTGGGTACGCGGATATCAGGCACCGAGGACTCCTGCGATGGTCCGGTGGATCGTGGTGTCGCGCACCAGGACCTGCTGTTCGAGGTGCGCCGCGGCCGGGATCACGCTGTCGGCCGAGTGGATCAACGTGACCGGCCGCTCCAGATCGCCCCACATCCGCTGGTGTACCTGGTGAGCGATCTCGGCGCCCCAGGTACCGCCCGCCGTGCTGTCCTCCGCCACGAAGATCGCGCGCGCGTGCTTGAGCTGGCCCATGAGCGGCTCGAGGTCGAACGGGTGCAGACGCGTCGGCACGAGCAGCAGGCAGGAGATCTCGTCGTCGAGCAGGAGCGCCCGCATGGCTCGTAGCGCCCGGTACGCCAAACCGCCCGGGGCTATCAGCACGCAGTCCGCGCCGTCGGGATCGTCGAGGAAGACCCGCGCCGTGCCGGGATCCGGATACGGCAGGTCGTACGAGAACAGTTCGTCCGCCCGTCCGCCCGCGAACATGGGCTGCGTGTAGAGGATCTTGTCCTCGAAGAGGACGGCGGGCTCGGCCTGCGCCAGGATGCCCGAGAGCAGCGCCAGGTTGTCGTGGAACGGGGAGATCTCGTAGAGCGACAGGCCGGGTACGCCGATGAAGTGTTTCTGGAGGCTCTGGCTGTGCGTGGGCCCGTAGCCGCGGCCCGCTCCGGTGGGGCAGCGCACGAGCAGCGGCAGCGGCAGGGCCCTGCCGTACATGGAGACCGACTTGCTCGCGAAGTTGACGATCTGGTCGAAGGCCAGCGTGACGAAGTCCGCGAACATGATCTCGGCGATCGCCGGCACGCCGGCCAGCGCCAGCCCGGCCGCGACGCCGACGAACCCGCCTTCGCTGAGGGGAGTGGCGAGGACGCGGTCGGGGAACCGTGTCGAGAGTCCTCTCGTGATCTTGAATGCGCCGCCGTAGGGGTCGACGACGTCCTCGCCGAGCAGATGCAGGTCCGGATTGTCCTCGAACAGCGTGTGCAGTGAGCGGTTCAGATTCTCCGCGACTCTCATCTGCGCTCCCAGGCGGCAGGCGGCCGCGCGGCGACCTCGGCCGCGACCTCGTCGATGTGAGTACGCATCTCAGCGTCCAGACGTGTGAACCGAACGGAGGACTGCGCCGCGTAGCGGGCGTACCAGTCCTGTTCGCGGGCCTCGTCGATCGCGTGCTGAGGCCGGGCGTCGTCACCTTTGCTGTGCGCCCCCAAGCGGTGCGTCGCGAACTCGACCACCAAGGGTGTGCTGTCGCGGCGGACGCACTCCAGGAGCGGGCTCAGTTGCGCTCTGATCTCGTTGACGTCGGCGGACTCGGTCCGATGGTGGCGGATGCCGAAGGCGCGGGCGCGGTCGGCGATCGTTCCGGCCAGCTGCCGCTCGGTCGGCGTGGACTGGGCGATGCCGTTGTGCTCGACGACGACCACCAGCGGGAGGCACCAGAGCGCGGCCATGTTCAGCGCCTCGTACACCGCCCCCTCGCCCCAGGTCCCGTCGCCGATGTACGCGCAGACAAGCCGGCCGGATTCGGACCGCTTCAACGCCAGCGCCACGCCGGTGGCGACCGGCAGGCTCTGGCCCTGGACCCCGGACGACAGGTAGCTGTCGCGCAGGAGGTGCTGGCTGCCTCCCACGCCGTTGCAGAGCGCGCCGCGCCGCCCCATGATCTCGGCGAGCAGGCCGTGCGGGTCGCGATACCTCGCGAGGTAGTGGCCGTGCCCGCGGTGATTGCTGAAGACGAAGTCGCGCAGGTCGAGCAGCGGGCTCACGGCCACCGGGACGTACTCCTGGCCCAGGCAGGTGTGCGTCGTCCCGCTGAGCCCGCCCTCGGCGAACAGGTCGAGCAGTTTGAGCTCGAAGTGGCGGATCAGCAGCAGGAGACCCAGATCCTCGTCCGCCAACGCGGACAGGCGCCGAGCGGGTGCCGCCTCGGCCACCGAGGTCGTCACGAGCGCACTCGTCTGCGCGGCCGATGCGCGGCGACGAGGTCGGCGAGGTCGCGTACCGTCCTGACCCGCATCAGTGCGTCGAGCGGTACGTCGGCGCGCAGATCGTCGGAGATCGCGACCAGCAGGTTGATCGTGGTGATCGACTTGTCCGCGATGTCGGGTAGTTCGTCGTCCAGCCCGGTCGGCTCGAAATCCAGCACGTCGTAGAGGATCGCCACTACCTTTGCGACGAGTTGCGGATCGAGCCCGTCGGACACGACGTGCGGTTCATCGGTCATCATCTCGGACACCGTTCCCTCCATGCAGGCGCAGACGTGTTCGGCGTCCGGCCGTTCTTGACCCGGTAGCCCGTGTCAATACTCTTATCGATCACGTGGCGGGCTGATCGGGAAGCCGTTCCCGAGATCAGCGCTCGCCACCGAGTCTGACAATCTGCCCGGCGCGGCCCCAGAGGCGTATGGCCCGCGATCCCGGGGACATTCGCCGCAGCCTGCCGGCCTCCGCCGCCGTACCCGTCTCCTGGTATCAGGGTGCGTAGTCACCTCGTGCCCGGTGCGGGACGATCACCACCGGGCAAATGGCGTAGCTCAGCACGTTGTGGGCGAAGTGCCCGGTGTGGTGCGGCGACGGCTGCGGACGGCGTCCGCCGATCACCAGCAGGTCCGCCCCGCGCGACGCCGCGATGAGGGCGTTCTCTCCCATGCCCGCGACCATGTGGTGATCGATGCGGGTGCGCGGATACCGGGCGGACCACAGGTCCGCGTACCGGCTGAGCGCTGCCTCCTGCCGCTTGCGCGCCAGCTCCGCGTCGTCCGTTCCCAAGGCAGCGGAAACCGCTTCCGGGGACTCGCTTCCGTAGACCAGCGTGAGGCGTACTCCCGCCCGTCGCGCAGCCTCGAAGGCGTATCGCGTGGACGGGCTGTCAGGGTGCTGTACATCCACGCCCAGCACGATGCGGTTGTGTGCGCGCTTGGGTAGGCGTCCGACGACGGCGAGCGGGATACCGGCCTGCGCGGCGAGATCGCGGGTGGTCGAACCGAAGGCTGACCGCGCGGGTCGCTCACCGCTGCATGTGCCGACCACGAGCAACTCCGCGTTGGACGCGGCGACCAGCAGTTCGGACGCGGGGTCTCCGGCCGCGAGGCGCCGCTCCACGCGGACGCCCGGCGCGAGGTCGCGCGCATAGGCGTTCGCGCCGCTGAGCACCAGTCGACCGTGGTTCCGGGCCTGTACGACACCTTCAGCGGGCTGATGGAGGTAGACGTGCACGACGCGGATCCCCGCCCCGCGGTCCGCCGCTTCGCGCAATGCCCACGCAAGGGCGATCCGGCTGTGGAGCGAGCCGTCGACGCCTGCGACGACGATGTGGCTCATCGCGTACACCGCCGTCGCCCGTTCGGGACGGCGGGTAACCCGGTGGTGGGCTTCGGGACGGTGAGCGGTGCCATCGTGATCAACTCCCCGAAATCGAGGCGGCTGTGCGGCCTGCCCGTCCGCGGACCAAACGATCGCCGGACGGACCCCGGGCCACCCGCTTACCAGCGTGGGCCATCGCGGATCGCCCTGACAGGGCCGAAGGGCCGGGTTCGGGCCGGGCGGGCTGAACCGGATGCGTCCCGGGACCCGGCACCGGCGCAGGCGGCGGGATCGGGTACAACCGCCGGTGTATTCGGGTCCCAAGACCTCTGCTGCGAGGGCGTCCGGCGCGATTGGCTCGAACTGAGGTACAGCGTTCGGCCGGCGCGGCGCAGTGTCGCGTCGCGCGCCACCGGATCCGAGGAGACGAACCATGAAGTACGCCAAGCCGGGTGCGCCCGGCAGCGTGGTGGATGTCGCGCCGCGCTACGAGAACTACATCGGCGGCAAGTGGCTGGCCCCGCACGACGGCAAGTACCGGGTGAACCTGGCCCCGGCCACCGGGCAGCCGATCTGCGAGGTGCCCGAGTCGACCGCCGAGGACGTCGAGGACGCCCTGGATGCGGCGCAGGCCGCGGCCGAGGGCTGGGGGCGCGCCAGCGCCGCGCACCGGGCCGAGGTGCTCAACGCGGTCGCTGATGCGATCGACGCGCACCGCGAGGAGCTCGCGGTTGCGGAGAGCTGGGAGAACGGTAAGCCGGTGCGCGAGACCCTGGCCGCGGACATTCCGTTGGCCGCGGACCACTTCCGGTACTTCGCCGCTGCGGCGCGTTCACGGGAGAGCACGACCACGGAGATCAGTGAGGACCTGATCTCGTACCACTTCCACGAGCCGCTCGGCGTGGTCGGGCAGATCATTCCGTTCAACTTCCCGTTGCTGATGGCGGCGTGGAAGGTGGCTCCGGCGCTGGCGGCCGGGAACTGCTCGGTGCTCAAGCCGGCCTCGCCGACCCCGTGGTCGATCCTGAAGCTGGCCGAGGTCGTCGGCGACGCGCTGCCGCCGGGCATCCTGAACGTCGTCAACGGGCCCGGGGCGCAGATCGGCAAGGCGCTGGCGACCAGCCCGAAGATCGCGAAGGTGGCGTTCACCGGGGAGACCACGACCGGCCGGCTGATCATGCAGTACGCGTCGCAGAACATCATCCCGGTGACGCTGGAGCTGGGCGGCAAGTCGCCCAACGTCTTCTTCGCCGACGTGATGGCGCAGGACGACGCGTTCCTGGACAAGGCGGTCGAGGGACTGGTGCTCTACGCGTTCAACAAGGGCGAGGTGTGTACCTGCCCGTCGCGCGCGCTGATCCAGGAGAGCATCTACGAGCGGTTCATGGAGCGCGCCCTGGAGCGCATCGGGCGGATCCGGCAGGGCGACCCGCTGGACACCGACACGATGCTCGGCCCGCAGGTCTCCGCGCAGCAGCTGGAGAAGATCGCCTCCTACGTGGAGATCGGCAGGGCCGAGGGCGCCGAGGTGCTCATCGGCGGCCACCGCACCCAGATGCAGGGCGAGCTGGCCGGCGGGTACTTCCACGAGCCGACGGTCCTGAAGGGCCACAACGGCATGCGGGTCTTCCAGGAGGAGATCTTCGGACCGGTGCTGTCCGTGACCACGTTCAAGGACGAGGCCGACGCGCTGCGCATCGCCAACGACACCCTCTACGGCCTGGGCGCCGGGGTGTGGACCCGCGACAGCGGCCGGGCCTACCGGATGGGCCGGGGCATCAAGGCCGGGCGGGTGTGGACCAACTGCTACCACCAGTACCCGGCGGGCGCCGCGTTCGGCGGGTACAAGGTCTCCGGCATCGGGCGCGAGAACCACCAGATGATGCTGGACCACTACAGCCAGACCAAGAACCTCCTGGTCAGCTACAGCGACCAGCCGCTGGGTCTGTTCTGATCCCATGTCAGCACTCGACGAGAACGTGGCGGCCGGCTCCACTGTGACCACCACCGCAGCGACCGAGACCGCGCCGCTCGTCGGTGCGACGCAGGCGGCGCGCGGGGCCATCGCGGCCCAGCGCGCCGCGCACGGCCCGCTGCTGTTCGTGCAGTCGGCGGGCTGCTGCGGCGGCACCGCGCCGATGTGCTACCCGCGCGCCGAGTTCCAGCTCGCGGACAGCGACCTGCTGCTCGGCGTGATCGACGGCTGCCCCTTCACCATGGACGCCCGCCACTACGCGGCCTGGGGCTCGCCGCGGCTCCTCCTTGACGTCGAACCCGGATTCGCGGAGGGCTTCTCGCTGCCCGCGGGCGAGGGCCTGCACTTCGTGATCCGCACCCTGACCGAACCACCAGCCTGTGAGGCAGGACCATGACTTCGACTTCCTTCTACATCGGCGTGCTCAAGGAGTCCGCGCCGGGCGAGCGCCGCGTCGCCCTGGTTCCGGAAACCGTTTCCAGGCTGCGGACCGCGGGGCTCGACGTGCTGGTCGAGCGCGGTGCCGGTCGGCAGGCCCACTACCCGGACGAGGCTTACGCGGACGCCGGGGCGGTGATCGTCGACGCAGCCGGGCTTGATCATCGCGCCGACCTGCTGGTGTGCGTCCAACCGCCCGATGCCGGGCGCGTGGCCGGACTGCACACGGGCCAGGCGCTGCTCGGCCTGCTCGCCCCCGCCGCCAACCCCGAACTCATCGGCGCTTGTGCCCGGCTCGGCGTGACGGCCGTCAGCCTCGACCTGCTGCCCAGGACCCTGAGCCGCGCGCAGTCCATGGACGCGCTGACCTCGCAGGCCGGCTTTGCCGGATACCGGGCGGCGTTGCTGGCCGCCGCGGCCTACGAGCGCTTCCTGCCGCTGATGATGACGGCGGCCGGGACCGCCCCGCCCGCGCAGGTGCTCGTGCTGGGTGCGGGCGTGGCCGGACTGTCCGCGCTCGGCACCGCCCGGCGGCTCGGCGCGGTCGTCACCGGATACGACATCCGACCGGAGACCGCCGACGAGGTGCGGTCCATCGGCGCCCGATTCCTGCGCCTGACCGACGCCGCGGACGGCAGCGGGAGCGGCGGCTACGCCCGTGCGCTGTCGCAGCGCGAACGCGAAGCCCAGCAGGCCGCGCTGCAGGAACGCATCGGCGGCTTCGACATCGTCATCAGCACCGCGCAGGTCCCCGGCCGCCGCCCGCCCGTCCTGGTCACCCGCGACGCGCTCAAGGCGATGCGCCCCGGATCGGTCGTGGTGGACCTCGCCGCCGGGCCGTTCGGCGGCAACGTCGAAGGCTCCGAACCCGACCGCACGATCGTGCTCGAGGACGGGGTCACGGTGATCGGCGCGGGCAACCTGCCCGCCTCGATGGCCGCCGGGGCCTCGGCCGCCTACGCGCGCAACATCGCCGCGATGGTGAATCTGCTGGTGAGCAACGGAGCTGTTCGCCTCGACCCCGAGGACGAGATCCTGCGCGCCGTCGTGGTCACCCGCCCGGGAGATCGGCCTGAATCCGAGGCCGCCGCGGCGACGCCGGGCCCTGAGACAGGCGCCGGCACCATTACCGAGACCGACACCGAGGGGGCAGCGCGATGAGCGCCGACCTGCTGACCGACCTGACCGTCTTCGTCCTGAGCCTGCTGGTCGGCTTCGAGGTGATCAGCAAGGTCCCGGCGACCCTGCACACCCCGCTGATGTCCGGCGCGAACTCCATTCACGGCATCGTCGTGGTCGGCGCGATGCTGATCGCCGCGACCGTGCACGGACCGCTCGGATACGTGCTCGCCTTCGTGGCCATGGCGTTCGCCGCGATGAACGTGGTCGGCGGCTACCTGGTCACCGACCGGATGCTGCAGATGTTCCGCGCCCGTCCACGGGTCGCGCCCACCGCTGATCCGGCCGCACCGGCCGGGCGAAACGGAAGTGATCCCTCGTGAGCGTCTTCGACACCGTCGTCCATCTGGTCTACCTGGCGGCCGCGGTCTGCTTCGTGCTCGGCCTGCACGAGATGAACTCCCCGGCCACCGCCCGCCGCGGCAACCGGCTCTCCGCGGCCGGGATGGCCGTGGCCGTCGCGACCACCGCCGTGGTCATCATCCACGACGGGACCATCACCGCGACCGGCTGGGCCGTGCTGCTCACCGGCGGCGCGCTCGGAGCGGGCGTGGGCCTCTACGCCGCGCGCAGCGTGCAGATGACCGCGATGCCGCAACTGGTCAGCGTCTTCAACGCGGTCGGCGGCGGCGCGGCCGCCCTGCTCGCCGTCAACGACCTCGTCCAGTCCGGCCATGTCATCCCGCGCACCGCGGTGACCGGCGCGCTGGACATCATCATCGGCGGGGTCACCTTCTCCGGTTCGGTGATCGCCGCCGGGAAGCTGCAGGGCCTGGTGCCCGGCCGGCCGATCGTCTTCCCCGGGGCACGGCTGGCCAACCCGCTGATCGCCGCGCTCTTCACCGGGGCCGCGGTCTGGCTCATCGCGCAGCCCAAGAGCGTCGTACCGCTCGTCCTGGTCACGGTCGCCGCCCTCGCGTTCGGCGTCACCATGGTGCTGCCGATCGGCGGCGCCGACATGCCCGTGGTCATCTCCCTGCTCAACGCCTTCACCGGCACGGCCGTCGCGATGGCAGGGTTCGTACTCGGCAACACGGTACTGATCATCGCCGGCGCACTGGTCGGCGCGTCCGGCAGCATCCTGACCAAGCTGATGGCCGACGCGATGAACCGCTCGATCGGCAATATCATCATAGGCGGCTTCGGCACCGGTGACAGCGCGGTCCCGGTTGGTACCGCGGGAGCCTCGGTACGAGAGGTCGCCGCGGACGACGTGGCGATCCAGCTGGCCTACGCGTCGAAGGTCATCATCGTGCCGGGCTACGGCCTGGCCGCCGCGCAGGCCCAGCACGAGCTGGCCGGACTCGGCGAACTGCTCGAATCGCGCGGCATCGAGGTCGACTACGCCATCCACCCGGTGGCCGGCCGGATGCCCGGACACATGAATGTGTTGCTGGCCGAGGCGAACGTGCCGTACCCGCTGCTCAAAGAGATGGACGAGGTCAACCCCGAGTTCGCCCGCGCCGACGTGGCCCTGGTAGTGGGCGCCAACGATGTGACCAACCCCGCCGCCCGGCGCCCCGGAAACGCGGTCTCCGGCATGCCGATCCTGGACGTCGACCGGGCCAAGAGCGTCATCGTCATCAAGCGCTCCATGGGCCACGGTTACGCGGGAGTCGACAACGAGCTGTACACCGACCCGAAGACCGGCATGTTCTTCTCCGACGCCAAGAAGGGTCTGGCGGCGCTGACGGCAGCGGTCAAGACCCTCGTCGGCACATCCTGACGGCAATGATCCGGCCGGCCGTGGTGCAACGCGGCCGGCCGTCGGCCCGTGATCAGGCGGTGCAGCCAGGTTGTGGCGGCAGGCAGGCCGGTTGAGGATTGCGGGCGCCGGTTTCCTAACACGCAGTCAGTCGAGCCGCGCGGCGCTGGCACGGCCGTGCGGCTCGACTGACTGCGTGCGGCGGTGCCCGGATCAGCCGCGGTGCATCGGGCGCGAGACCCACGCGTACGCCCGCGCCGGGAAGCGCTGCCGGCGCCCGAGTTGGACGTAGAGGCGATGGCGCACCGTGTCCACAGCCTCGCGTGGAGTCGTCCCGACCGCCTTTGCGGTCAGCGTGCGGCCGTCGACGTCGAGGCTGGCGCTGGCGCTCACCCGCTGTGCGACCGCCGGATTGCGCGAGGTGCCGATGGTGAGGTGGGCGTGCCGCAGTGGCTTGTGCGCGTAGGTGGCGAGCGATGCGATCTTCTCGGCGGCGTACTGTCGTTCCTCTGCGGACAGGGCGCCGGTGACCTCGATGTCGAGCGGCTGCGGTGCATGAGGTGCAGACCTGGTCATAAGGGAACTCCTTTCGGTTCCGGTAGATCCGAGTCTTCCGCTTGACACGGTCGGCGAGTAGGGCCATCCGTCCTGATCTAGTGCCGTGGCAGCGCGGACAGAGCGGCGGGGGCGGGGCAGGGCGGGAGGCTCGCTCCGATGACGGCAGCTGCGTTCAGGGACCGGGGCTGTAGGCCCGGGTGACTTGATCCAGGGCATCGAGGTACCCGGCACGGTCGGGGTCCGTGGCGCTGTAGGTCGCGACAGGCTCGGCGAGCAAGCCGCGGACCTGGTCCAGGCTGGTGAAGCCCTTGCGTTGCATCCACCCGGTCAGGCCCTCAAGCAGCGTGCCGACGTGTTCGGGGCCGTGGCGCAGCAGGGCGGAGGTGGTCATGACCACGTCGGCGCCGGCCAGCAGGTAGGCGGCGACGTCTCCCGGGTTGTCCACCCCGGTGCTCGCCGCCAGGGAGGCGGCCACTCGCCCGCGCAGCCGGGCGATCCAGGCGCGCGGCAGAGCGGCCTCGGCGGGACGCGAGAGTTCGAACGCGGCGCTCACGAGCAGGGTGTCCGGGTCGATGCCGGTCTGCATGAACCGGTTGAACAGCACCAGGCCGTCCGCGCCCGCGTGCACCAGACGCAGCGCGACCTCGCCGGGCGAGCTGAAGTACGGGGCGATCTTGACCGCGACCGGGATGGTGACCGCGGCTTTGACCGTGGTGAGCACCTCGATGTGCCATTGCTCGACCTCGCGCCCCGGGACGAGCGGATCGGCCGGCGGGAAGTAGAGGTTCAGTTCGATGGCCGCCGCCCCGGCCTGCTGCATCGCGGCGGCGTGGTCGGTCCAGTCTCCGGTCGTGGATCCGTTGAGGCTGGCGATCACCGGGATACCCGCGGCGGCCGCGGCGCGCTCGATCAAGATGAGGTAGCCGTGCGGGCTGTGGTGCTGTCCGCCCGGCGGCTGGTAGGCCGCCCCCGGGAGGGGATCGGTTCCGGACTGCTCGCCCCGGGCGTCGTCGGCTTCGCGGCGGAACTGCTCCTCGAAGAGCGAGGGCAGCACGACGGCGCCGACCCCGGCTTCGGCCAGGTGTCGCACTCCGTCCACGCTGCCGGTCAGCGGCCCGGCCGACGCGACCAGGGGATTGCGCAGCTCCAGACCCAGATAACGCGTGGTCAGGTCCATCGGTGACTCCCGTCTGCGGCCTCAGGTAGCGGGGAGCGCCTGGGGCCGCTGATCTCGCGTGCACTGGTCGGCACCGACTGGGGCTCGCGGCGCACACTGCATCCAGAGTGTGGCCACACGTCCAGCTGGCATCAGGGCCGAAGGGCCTGTCGCCACGACCGGCTGTCAGTCAGTTGGCGGATTGGGCGAACATGCCCTGGTACATCTCGGAGAGGCTCACCAGCCGGTTGTAGACCTGCCGCACGTCCGGCGCGGTGAGTCCGCTCAGGTCGCTCGTGAGCTCGGTAACCTGCGCCGCCTCCACGGTGCGCACGGCCGCGAGGGCGTTGTCATAGCTGCCTTGGCCTTGGGCGAGCAACCGGTTGTACGTCGTCTGCACGACCGGGTCGCTGAAGGTTCCGGCGACGTTGCCCGTGGTCGGATCGGTCACCCCGTAACGGGTCATCAGGGTGCGGACCGCGTCGAGCCGATAGGCCGTGGCGGTGGCGACGTGGTCCAACACGGCGCTGTCGTACTGGGCGGCGAAGGCCTGGTACAGGTCACGGGCGAGTTGCTGCTGTTCGGCGATGCCCGCGAGAGTCGCCCGCTGCGCTGTGTTCAGCGTGCCGGACGGCGCGGTGACGGCGATGCTTCCCATCATGCCCACCCCGTTGGCGCCCATCATGCCGTTCGCGCCGCTGCCCATCATTCCGGTGCCGGTGATGCCGGAGCCCATCATGCCGGAGTATCCGGAACCGTTCGAGCCCATCATCGACGAGCCGCCGGAGCGGGAGGTGGTGCTTCCGCCGCCGTTGCCGCCGCCCATCATCCGGCTGTAGCCGCCGGTGGTGCTCGACGTCGGACTGTTGCTGTTGCCACTGACGGCGGCCGCGACCGGACCGGCCGCCAGCACACCGCCGACCGCCGCCGCGGTTCCCGCGGCCAGGATCGTGGCGAGCTTCGTGTTGCGCCTCATGGTTCTCGGCTCCTTCTGCGTCTGCCGGGTCCGTCCGGCCCGACACCCTTACCGTCCCGCCGGGCGGAGGGGACGGTGTGGCGCCGGTGTGGAGACGGCGTGGAGAAACGCGATCGGGACTATTCGCGGACAGCCCCGGGACCTTCGGTCTCGGACGGGGGGCCGTTCGTGCCCGTATACCTGAGATATGGCCGCCACCGTGCTCGTCGTCGAAGATGAGAAGCAGATCCGTGACGTGCTGCGCCGCTACCTGGAGCGGGCGGGATACGCGGTGCTGACGACCGGTTCGGGAGCGCAGGCCCTTGAGTTGCTCGCCGAGCAGACGGTCGATCTGACGGTGCTCGATCTCGGTCTTCCCGACGTGGACGGGATGGAGGTTCTGCGTCAGGCACGTACTACTGCCGACGTCCCGGTGCTCGTGCTGACCGCCCGCAGCGCGATCGAGGACCGGATCGCCGGTTTGCGGCTCGGAGCCGACGACTACGTGAGCAAGCCGTTCAGCCCGACCGAGGTCGTGCTGCGCGTAAAGGCGGTGCTCGGCCGCGCACGAGGCGCCGGCCAGGCCGGGGTGGCGACGATCGCAAGTTACGGCGATGGACGACTGCGGATCGACGAGGCCCGGCACGAGGTCGCGCTGGACGGCACGCAGGTGGAACTGACGGCGACCGAATGGGGGCTGCTGGCCGCGCTGGCGAGCGTGCCCGGCCGGGTCTATTCACGGTACGAGCTGGTCAACCGGGTACGCGGCTACGAGTTCGCCGGCTACGAGCGCACCATCGACTCGCATATCAAGAACCTGCGGCACAAGCTCGGCGGCGCGGCCGGCGAGGTGGTCGAGACAGTACTGGGGGTCGGCTACCGGTTGGGGTTCGATCGTGACCGGTGACCTGCACGTGGGCGTAAGCGCGCTCGCACGGTGGCGTGGACCAGGACGTGGAGCAGTCCCCGGCCTCGGGCCGCTGGGCCGTCGCCTGTTCGCGGCCTTCGCAGTGGTCGCGCTGGCCTCGGTGGCGCTGCTGGCGGCCGCGGCGGTCGTGGAGGCTGACCGTGGGATCAACACGGCCCGGCAGAGCGACCGTCAGGCTGTCGCCACCAGGGTGGCTGCGGCGGCGGGCCGGGCGTACGCGGACGCAGGCGGCTGGAGCGGCGCGGATCTGAACCCGGCCCAGGCGATTGCGGACGGCAGCGGGGCGGGGCTGAGCATCCGGGATGCGCACGGGACCGCCGTCTCCGCGGGCTCCGGTTCGTCCATGATGGGCGGCTCGATGCCGGGCATGGGGCAGACGGTGACCGACGGGATGACCGCGGCCGGTCCGACGGCCAGCGCGCCGGTCGTGGTCGGGGGGAGCACGGTCGGCTCCGTCCTGCTCGCCTTCTTCTCTCAGGCGAGCGCGGGCAGTTCGCCGATCGCCTGGCCGTGGGTGCTGGCCGCCGGATGCGCCGCGCTCGCCCTGGCGCTCGCGGTGAGCTGGTATGTCACCCGCCGGGTCACCGGCCCGATCGTGCGGGTCTCCCGCGCCGCGCAGGCGATAGCGGCGGGAGACCGGGGCGCCCGCGCGGAGCTCTCCGCGCCCGGCGAGCTGGGCGAGCTGGTCCGTGTGTTCGACACGATGGCCGACGACCTGGACCGTGCGGAACGCTCGCGCCGGAACCTGGCCGCGGACGTCGCCCACGAATTGCGCACGCCGTTGTCCGCGCTGCAGGCCGGGCTGGAGGAACTGCGCGACGGGTATGCGGAACCCGATACGGAGCGGCTGGTCGGCCTGCACGACCAAACCCTGCGGCTGGGCCGGATCGTCGGGGACCTCGCTGAGCTGTCCGAGGCGGAGTCGGGCGCCCTCTCGCTACGCATGAAGACGATCGACGTCAACGTCCTGGTCGCCGAGGCGGTGGCGCAACGCGAGCCGCAGCTGCGTGCGGTCGGTCTGACCGTACGCACCTGCCTGCGCCCGGGACCCGTACCGGTGTGCGGCGACAGCGACCGGCTGCACCAGGCCCTGGGCAATCTGCTGAGCAATGCGGCACGCTACTGCGCGTCAGGAGACACGGTGACTGTCAGCACGGCCGTGACGGAAGACGGCCGTGCGCGGATCGAGGTGGCCGACACCGGACCGGGTATCCGGCCCGAGGAACTGCCGCACGTCTTCGACCGGTTCTGGCGTGGCAGCGCCAGCCGCGCGGTCGGCGGCACCGGCATCGGCCTGGCCGTCGTCAGAGCGCTGATCAGTGCGCACGGCGGCACGGTCGAGGTCCGTTCGATCCCTGCGGAAGGTACTCGTTTCACCATCACGCTGCCCAACCCCGTCGCGGATGACCCCGAGCGCAAGCTCGCCCCGCGACCCGGTGCCCGACCAGACGAGGCGCAGAACGTCCGAGCTTAGTGCGATCGGGGGAGGGCTGCCGGTGATCTCCGCGCCGGTGCACGACGTGATCTGGTTGTCACGGGCGGTCGGCCCGTATGGTGGGGGTGTCGGCGCCGTGCCGTACTGGCCTGGTGTGGCGCGACGGCACTGTCGGAGAGGCGGCTGACCGTGGCACAGCAGTTCGGCGACGAGGTCTCCCGGATCCTGCCGCAGTTGCGCATCGACGAGCTGCTCGATGAGTTGCAGGTCCGGCTGTCCTCGGTGCGCTCCTCCCGGGACCGGGTGCGCCAGCTGCTGGAGGCCGTGGTCGGCATCGGCTCGGGGCTCGATCTGGAAGCGGCGCTGACCCGGATCGTGCAGGCGGCCATGGCGTTGGTGGACGCGCAGTACGGGGCACTGGGGGTGATCGGCGCTGATCAGCGCCTGGCCCGGTTCATCACGGTCGGGCTCTCCGAGGAGCAGATCGCCGCGATCGGCCCGTACCCCGAGGGGCACGGCTTGCTGGGCGAGCTGATTCGGCACCCCGAGCCGTTGCGTACCGAGGACCTGTCGACTCATCCGCAGTCCTACGGATTCCCGGCCAACCACCCGCCGATGCACTCCTTCCTCGGGGCGCCGATCCGGGTGCGCGACGAAGTGTTCGGGAACCTGTACCTGACCGAGAAGCAGGGCGGGGCGCCGTTCGACGCCGACGACGAGGCAGTGCTGATCGCGCTGGCTGCCGCGGCAGGAGTGGCGATCGACAACGCCCGGCTGTTCGAGGAGGCCAGGCGCCTCTACGCGGAGGCCCAGCGCCGGCAGGAGTGGCTGGAGATCACCGGGGAGCTCAGCCGCGGGCTGCTGACCGACGAGCAGTCCAACGACGTGCTTGCGCCATTCGTGCGCCGAGTGCGCGCCTTCGCCCACGCCGACCTGGCTCTGATCGCGGTGCCCGACCCGGAGGGCGGGGGCTTGTTGATCGTGGCTGCGGACGGGCAGGGCGCCGACGTGCTGCTGCGCACCACGGTCGGGGTCGAGGACACGCTACTCGGGCACGTGTACAAGTCCGGTCAGTCGGCGCTGGTCACGGACGTGCGTGAGGACGAGCGCACCAGTCGGGAGCGCACGGCGCCGTTCGAGTTCGGTCCGACGTTCATTGCGCCGTTGGGCGTGGGCGGGGCCGCACGTGGCGCGCTGTCGGTGACCCGGCTCGCCGGGGCGGAGCCGTTCGACCAGGCACTCGCGGACCTGACCGCGGAGCTCGCCGTGCAGGCGGCGGTGGTACTGGAGTTGGCGCAACGGCGTAAGGACACCGAGCTGCTCTCGCTCTACGCAGATCGCGACCGGATCGGGCGGGACCTGCACGATCTGGCGATCCAGCGGCTGTTCGCCACCTCGATGACGTTGCAGACCGCGTACAAGGTCACCGAGAAGCCCGCGGTGGCCAAGCGGATCGCCCAGTCCGTCGTGGATCTGGACGAGACGATCAAGGTGATCCGGTCCACCATCTTCGCGCTGCACGCCCACGACCTCGGCGAGGAGGGCGAGAGCGTGCGGGCCGGGGCGATGCTGGTGTGCGAGCAGGCTGCCGCGGGGTTGGGGTTCCCGCCCGCGGTCCGCTTCAGCGGCCCGGTTGACGCACTGGTGGGCGAGGCGCTCAGCGAACACCTGCTCGCGGTGCTCCGCGAGGCGCTCTCGAACGCGGCTCGGCATGCACACGCCACTCGCGTGGAGGTGGACCTGGCAGCGGACGGCACCACGGTTACGTTGACCGTCACCGACGACGGGGTCGGCATCCCGGACGGCGGGCGGCGAAGTGGTCTTGAGAACCTGCGCGAGCGCGCCGGACAGCTTGGCGGTACCTTCACCGCCACGGCTGCCCCCGGCGGCGGTACGGTCCTGATCTGGAAGGCTCCGCTGCGCCCCGAGCACCCGGCCGGGTAGCTCGCGCACGGGCGGCAGGACGTCGAAGTGTCTTGACAGGCCCGGCAGGCGTCCATCGCGACCCGCCGGCAGCCGTGCTCGACTGCCACCATCAGCAGGGTGGGGGACTGCGCGACTGCCGCGGCCGGGACGTGCGCGTCCACGGACTCGAGGCGCAGCTTCCATACCTCGGTCGGAAGGCTACGGTGGCCCGTCGGACCCATCCGGCGGATGCCTATCGTCCGGGACTTTTGCCATCGGCTGTCGGGGCCCTGGGCACTGGCCTGCCCCTGTTGCGAATACGAGGCTGAGGATCGCAGGCCCACGGTTGTCTACCGACGCCCCGTGCGGATGGTTCGGCAGCCCCATCAGGGCCTGCGCCGAGCAGACTGTTGGAGGGCGAGATGAAGGCGCTGGTTTACGGTGGTCCCGGTCTGAAGGAGTGGACCGAGGTCCCCGATCCGACGATCACAGATCCGCGTGACGCGGTCATTCGGGTGGACGCGGTGACCATCTGCGGTACCGACCTGCACATCCTGGGCGGGGACGTGCCGACGGTCGCCCCCGGGCGGATCCTGGGCCATGAGGCGGTGGGCACCGTGGTCGAGGTCGGCTCCGCGGTCACCGCGCTCACCCCTGGCGACCGGGTGCTGGCCTCTTGCATCTCCGCGTGCGGGACCTGCCGGTACTGCCGTGCGGGTAGCTACGGGCAGTGCCTGGGCGGCGGGGGCTGGATCCTGGGGCACAAGATCGACGGCGTGCAGGCCCAGTACGCCAGGATCCCGTTCGCCGAGCTGTCCACCTACAAGCTCTCCCCGCACACCAGCGACGAGGCCGCC
>Ga0307507_10000921_pt1 | contig 65494 bp, 62 predicted proteins | sample 7_EM_MG_FD_207223 | JGI IMG/M metagenome (GOLD analysis project Ga0307507, IMG submission 207223) | Populus trichocarpa ectomycorrhiza microbial communities from riparian zone in the Pacific Northwest, United States - 7_EM | ecosystem: Host-associated > Plants > Roots > Unclassified | place...
CTGCGTGTCAAAAAAACACGACATAGGCTAGTCGGTCGAGTTGCCAAATGCCCTCAACTGCGCGCCAATTGCGTCAACCACCAACCATTGAGGCCATTGGTAGGGTACCATATTTTGCCGATGTAAGGACACATTTAGTAAGCGGATAATATCCAATCATATAATTAAGTCTCCTGCGGTTAATATCTAGTTACTTACAGATATAATTGCTTAGGATTTAATTGTGCGTTAGCATATACAAGACATTAGGTTTAAGGTACCTGCTATTTTTTAACTTAGATTAGAGCGGCTTTTATAGGGTAGCATTATTAATTTTAATACACAAATGTCTTATATAAGCGGTTTACCATATAATCTTTATAAGGACGGATTTAATAAGGCTACTAATAATATGCCAGAGGACTTTTAAATACTTAGGCTTATAGTACGTTTCTGTTTTATTATATTAAGCAAGTTCTTTATTAATATTATCTCTAGCCAGCATATAATCTTCTTAGTGTATAGTATATAATGCCACAGTTAGCTGTTTTATGGTGCGGATATATATTATCTTTATCTTAGCTTATGCGGATATTACAATATTAAAATTTAATATTTAGCAACCTAGTGTTTTATATAAGTACAATTACACTACTCCTATTAGCTATTGTCACGGGACTCACTCGTTCTCACGTCTCTGCGCGTCTTTGACGTTCTTGACCCGTGCTCACGTTCGTCCCGAGACACCTACGCACGTTCCCCTACAACCCCTATTTATACCCGTACCTGGCACACAAAGACTCTTCTTCTTCATCCAATGTCTTTGTATCAACCACGCATAGTTACGTGTACGTAGCCTTCTCAATTACTACCTCGTTTAGTGCATTGTATCCCGGCTCGTACCTACTCCGTAATAGCTATAATAGGTGCCCTAAGGTATCTATTGTAAATCTATGCGGGTTTTATATATATTAGCTAGTGTTTTTCTATAAAATTATATAGAGCTCTAATAATTTTAACAATACTTTTTTTTTAATAAAAATAATTATAAGACCTAAAAATACTTAAGTAATAAAAATAATATATTCTAAAAGCCTAGGTTCTGTTGTATAATTAATAAACTTTAGGAAATAATATAAAATGGTAGTGTTAAGTTATTTTAATATCCACAACCTCCGCAACGCGGATATCAATAATAAACTCAGCACATCTTGCGATACTCCCTCAGACGTGATTCCGGTGGTGCAGCACAAACGTAGTTAGTCCGCTTGCGGACCGATTAAAAATCCGCACCAACGGAATCACGTCTGAGCTTGCTGAGGTAACGTCTGGAGGTTGTCCTGAGGGCAACCCGAGGTAACCGCAACAATATCCCTTACAGTTAGAGACCATCCCTCGCGCTGTTGATCAAGGCGTATACGTGAGAAACCATCCTCAAGCGGTAATAAATGACCCCTAAATATCGGCGATAACCTTTAGTCGGCCGCCCCCACCGCGGCGGATAGCCTTTAGCCCGTCGGTACCCGCGGCCCCCGGACCTGCCCTTACGGTATATTTTGGACGGGTGTCCGAAGTGCTTCGGAACCAAATATACAAAGAGACCCAACAGTTTTAAGTATCTGAAACTATTTACGGAGGCAGAGCTGGGAGACCAAATCAATTATTTGCCTAGCGGCACAGGTTGCCGCCTGTATCCATCTCAACCCAACTCTTCACATCAAAACAGCGTATGCATCTTCTTCACCCACCTCTGATCCGGGATGACCGGCTGACTCTGCGGGATCCAAGCATCCGTCCGCCAGAGAAACGCCAGCCATCTCTTCTCCTCAAACCACCGCTGCACAAGATCGTCCCGCATCCAGAACTCAGCCCGCTTTTCCTTCGGGTTCCAATTCAATGTAGTCACCGCTATTAGCCCCTTCTCCCGCCACTTTACCGCGTCGGCTTTCTGGTGCCCGGTTTCGTCATCGACGAGGAACGGGCGAAGTGGGACGGGTTGTTTATCGCTCTCTTTCATATACGAAATGTCAAGGAAGAGGAGCATGAGGGTCTGAGTGCTGACTGCTGTGTTGTTGACGGACTCAAACATGATCTGGTACCTGTGAATGTCGGAGACAGAAGGGAGATCTGGTGAAATGATACCGAAGGGCAGGCTGTGCTGCCAGAGTGTTGTAAGGGTACTCAGCTCGGGCACGAACGGCGCTGTACAGATCTTTCGCATTGGGTTCGCCGCCTTGACTTCGGCAATCTTGAGTGGCGAAGTTCGTGGTGGGCGTGCTGTTGTGTGGACGGTGTTGCTGATGATGTTGTGGAGGACTTCCGAGAGCCAGTGGGCTGGATATCCGATCTCATGGAGGTGAGAAAGAATGCGGAAAAACATGGTGAGGTTCAGCGGAGCGTAGATTAACGACCACCCTTTAATAGCACGCTCAACTGGAATGGCCAGTTTGAAGAAGTGAGCATAGAGCCAGCGTTCTAGCTCTACACGGGTTACGAGGTGTTTGAAAGGAATTCTCGATATGCTTGTATCGCGCTGGTAGTTAATATAGTTGGCCATGAGGTATGGATTTATGTCCCGGGGATCGGCTTTCAAAATCGGCTGATCGTGGACGAGTTGAACCAGAGTAAGTTTCTGCATTGTCAGACCGTCATTTATGAGGAAATACTCGTTATTGAAGTCATTGATAGTTTTCCACTGGTTAGAATTCCGAAGGCAATTCGATGACAGCCAGGAGGTCTTGCTCGGTTTCAGTACTGGCATACTGTATAATAAAGACGTCAATGAGCCGCCAATGTAGTCACTAAATGGTCAGTCAGTAACGATAACCTAAAGGGCAATGACTAGCTTACGGGATATTACTCATATGTATCCGATCGTAGCATAGAGGGAATAAATCAGATTCCGAATTCTTTTCTCCCCGTAGCGTGTCGCTCCGTCGGTCAAGGAGACCGAAACGAATCTTCTCCAGTGTTTCTAGAAGTTCGCCCATTACTACTTCGATAGTAAGTTGGCCTTCTAGCTGACCGAGGGCTCTAGCCGCCCGAATGAAAAATTCTGTTGTATAATCGAAGAGTCTTTTTGGGTTCTTTGGTTCGATACCAGTTTCCTCAATCAATTGTCCTGCGACATCAAACGGATGAAATCCCATGTCAGGGGGGTCAGAGATCCATTTGTTATCCTCCCACTCTAGATCAATTATCGTCACGTTCGTTTTCCAGTTCACGTCCAGATATTTGCCCATCTCGGTTTTGCTTTTCTTACTAGTCTCTCCGAGCAGTTTTTGCAGTTCTTCATCGTGCCGTTTGAGAAACTCTGGTGCCGGTTCAAGCATTCCAGTTTCCAGAAACCTAGCCCGTTCTTTTTCGCAACCGGGAGGCACCAGTGATTGGCCTCCCATCGCAGAAAGCCGCATAGAAGTTTTTACATTATGAGACACGGCCAGTTGACGGATTGAGCGTGTATCAAATCTCTTCAAAGTTTCGGTTTCCCAGGACCTCAGAGTTTTCACGACGGCTTCTTTATCTGGTTCGTAGAGGTAGAGCCAGTCAGGAAGCTTTCCAGGATCATTGATGTCGGAAATAATCTCCTGTGCGGTTCTCTGAAGAGTCTCGTATACATGGCCCGGAACTATTGGCGTGGCGAAAATGAAGTATACCGCAGTCAATGTATCCGTCCATTCAGGCAATGCTTTATCTTGAATTTTGGACAGCTTTACAAGCAAGTAGAGGATAATTAAATCCCGAGCAATAGCTGGTGCTTTGAGGTCTAGAACCGTAAAGTGGTATTTTCGCTTCGGCATCTTTTTGGAATTTCGCTCATGACGCGCAATATCCGCAATCGTTGCGTAAAAATGGCGAGCATCTCCAATTCCGGCGAAAAATATGGAGATAGCATCTTGGGTGGAACTATCGCATAGTGCTGCGTCGAATTGAGATGTAGCACAATCGTGGCCAACAGTGAAATATTCCACAGCATCTTGCCTGTTATTGTCAGAAGTCGGCCCTTCAAGGAGAGCATAGTACCTACGAGCTTGGTTTGTACCGTGGGACCCTGCTAACAATATTCACTAGCATCTGCTTCTCATCTGGAAGAGCTGTATGGTATAAGCCGATTTGTTGGAGGGTCCCGTCTAAAGTCGTGTATTCGCCGTCTCGCATGAGATTGGAAAGAGTAGACTTTGCCTCGTCGAATTGCTTCAGATGTACATGTGCTTTGGTAATACGTGTGTACAGTCGCTGCCTAAGTGGACTGGAAGCATCTCCAAGCTTAGCCAGAGCTTGCTCGGCATAGTCAATGGCGGATGAATACTTGCCTGCTTCGAAAGAAGCAGCAGAGAGATTCGAGAATGGTGCTGGGTCATTGGGTGTTATTTCTGAGGCTCTGAGGTAGGCATTGAGTGCTAGGTATCACGGGCGTTAGCTAGGTGCATAGATAAGATATAAATGAAGCTCACCGTCATCGATTTTCCCACGCTTGTAGAATCCATTGCCTTCTTCTCTCAGGGCAGCAGCTTGCGAGGCATTATCTTGATTCACCATTTTCGACTTCAATTGGAAGGCTGAAAACCGATGAAACCCGGAAGCTTAGAATTTGTATTGTGCGAGTTCATGACAATATCTTTGTGGGGAACTAGCCCGCTCCCAGCCACGTGGCAACCATGTTTCCCAACGGACCTTCAAAGCTCGTTGCGTCTTCGCGAACTCACATGACCGCGTCGTGAATTTATTCCTATCTACACCTTCAACACCAGCCTCACTCACCTTAACCCCAGCCAATCCGTCCATCTCCCCCTCCCTCCACAGCTTACCAAGCTCCCACCAGGCCCACCATGGCCCGCACCAACAAGTTCAAAGCCAAATCCGCCTCATCCACCTCAGCATCAAAGAGCAAACAAACCACACCCAAGCCCGCCAAACTCCCTCCTCCCGCCGCCATCACCATCAACGAAAACAGCAACGGCACCGCACTCGAGGAGCCAAACCCCCGCCCGGTCTCCCGCCGCCGACTCGACAAATCGCCCTGGGCTGACGGCGACCAGCCCCCCCAATTCGCCGCGGCGCCCTCTCTCCCCTCGGCCCTCGCACCGCTCCCGCAGGCCCTTCCGCAGCCGTCAGCCCCCGCAGCCGCAAGCCTCCCCGCCGCCCCCATCGACCCGCTCGCGCTGCTCCCGCCCAGCCTGTGCGACGCCGTCGCCGGAAGCTACGATCTGCACCACCTGCCGATCGGCGCGAGCGCAAAGATAACGGCGAAGGTGACGGCGCTGCTAGCGCTGCTGGAGAACGAGTTCTCGCTCGCGCAGACGGGCCAGAAGCCCGCTGTTGTGGCGGTGACGGCATGGGCGCCGTTCGCGAACAGGATGCTGAGCGTAGTAGAGATTGCGAAAAGGGAGCTCGTTGGGAGGAAGAGTAGGTGGTTTCAGTATTCGGCCGTGGCGGGTCGGGTGGAGGAGATGAAGTCTGAAGGAAAGGGTGAGCTGCGGCGTAGCGGGAGTGGGAAGACGGCTGGGGGGTTGGGGGGTAGTGGGGAGGAGAAGGAGAATGGGGCTGTGTTGGATGTGGAGATGGGGGATGAGATGGGGGGCGGAGAGGATGAGGAAGAAGAGGAGGATGCTTTTGAAACTATGCGGTTTGAGGCCGAGGAAAGGACTAAGGTTAGGGCGGTGCCCGTGATGACGGTTTATCTTTCAAGGGTCCCGGTTCCAGAGCTGAAAGTGGAGTTTGGGTAAGTCACCCAACCTAATATGAATATTCTTCGAAAGGCTTAGATTTCCTAACACCATGATGTGTAGGGAGCAAACTTTCGATCCAAGACCACTGCTTGTGCTGTAGCTTGGGCTATGACTTCTGCGTTTTACTAACGCTAGACTTTGCACTTTGGCTGCTACGTTCTCAATAATCCGGAGTTTTCCCTGCGGCTTCTGCATTCTCCTGAATGCAGATTTTTCTTTCTAACCTGTAACTTAATGGTTGTATTACACAAGGCGGCGACATTGTCCCCTTCAGTCATAATTCTGAGTGGGCGGCTCAATGCGTGTTTTTAATATGGCATTCTGGGAAGGAAACACTAAGGATAGCGATGACTTTTTCTGGGGTTCGGCTGCTGCCCAAACGGGTAAGGCGTATTCTACCAGGCTCCAAAACTATAGCCCGAAGCTTGTCACGCTGGTGACGAAAAAGCCAGACTCATTAATTTCGACCACGAAATATAAAGAGCCACAAATTTGTCTGCGACCTGCTAGAACTACCGCAAACAGATCGCTTAGCGTAGCTGCGAAGTTCACTTCAATAATCTTAACAGTTCGGTTGGCGGGATTTCGCGCCATTGAGTTCCTGCCTTTATCGACCAGCTTGTTTACAAAATTCAAACTCACTCCTCAATTTATACCATCACCGCTTTACTTTGCAGCCATGGCCACATCCACTCGATCCAAACTTTCCATTCCCGACGACGGCCCCAAATCAGAGTACAAGTTTTTTCGAGAGGCAAAGAAGCAACTTCTGGAAGGTGATTTCTTGCATCTAACAGACGTGCCTGAGGATTTTGCACTGCCATTAATCGAGGGTCTCCAATCCGATCCGGTTTTTGGTTCTGAAGGCAAATATCGGTATGGAATATCCTAAGGTGAACAACTAATGCCAATACTGAATAGTGTTATACAGATATAACTACGAGAACGATAACGAGAAACTCCTCGCCTTCATGCCAACCAGACTACACAATTCCCTTCAGCGTGCGATCGATGATATCATTACGGATATGTTTATCAATAATTTTATCTCACAGGGCCAATTTCTTCTAATCGGTATCACGGTCGGGACTAGTAAGTTTCCTCCCTGTCTGCCACTCTAAACCCTATATACTAATTACTGATATGTAGCGTTTGATGAGTTCGTTGGCGAATATGCCGGAACATGCAAAGAGCCCGATGTTCAAGTGGAAGTTGACGGACGACCACCAGTGCCTGGTGTTCCAGAGGACTGCCCAATCTGGGTGAATGAAACTGGCTATTCGGAAAGCAAGCCCTCCCTAGATCGTGACATCACTAAGTGGCTGGTTGGAACTGCATATGGAGTTCTCCTTGCTATTGAAGCAAAATTCAATAAAAGACAAAATTCAAGGGTCGCAGGCTATGTTGCCTTCCATACCAACAACGGCACTACAATTAATAGAAAGGCACGTATACTCTTAATCATTCTTATTCCATTGTATCTAAATGATCACCATCTAACTGTCCTAGGAAATCTTCCCACCGCCACAGAATCTCGCCAACGATCAGATTGCGTACACGAGGCAAGACCTCTTTGGGAATACGCTGCCTCTTGAACCAGGACAAACCCCTGGAGATGTCTATAATCTCGATGTTTCGACCATTCGCCGTCGTGCTGCTGATGCAGCACAAAGGATGAATTTGACACCTGTTTGATCGGCTCGGTTGCTGGTCCGAAATGTGGTCGGGAGGAGCCAAAAGGAGTTTGCGGTCAGTGCTAAAGGAAGCGAAATAAAATGCTGCATGGGTTAGCTTTGTATGAAATAAAATTCCACGTATCAAAACGAGCACTCTGTTAGTGTGGAAGAATTAGAGTGATATATTGGCCCCCCGACTCAAGTTCGTTAAGATAAATGCATTTTGTGACCCAATCTAATACGCAGCCCACATATTCCAAACCCCCAAACCCTCAAGCATTCGGCCTCGCCTCATTCCTCTCCACCAAATCCCCGACCCCAAGCCCCCGCCCAACCTTAACCTTGACCTTCCTCTTCTTCGCTGCCTTCTTCGTATCCCCAGCCGCCCCCGCCTCGCCCTCCCCCTTCTTCCCCGCGCTGCCGACAGCCTCGCCCTCGTCCACGCCCTCGCTCTTCGTCTCCTCGCTCTCCTCCTCCTCGCCGTTGTCCTGCGCCTGCAGCCGCAGGTCAGACAGCTCCATGCGCATGTGGAAAGCGTCCTCGCCGTCGGCGTAGTACTTGGGCTCCGTCTTGTCGACCGTGAAGCCGAGCGTGTCGCGGTAGAGGTGCAGGGCCGCGGTGTTGGAGACGCGGACGTGCAGCGAGACGTAGTGCGCCGAGAAGGTCTCAGCCATGGCGCGTTCTGTTCGTATGCATTAGGCCGAACGGACGGAGAAAGGGTAAGAACGCAGATATTGATATTCAGTAGCATGGAGTAGCGATGGGACATGAGCGCCAGAGCAAGATGGGAATGTGCCGCAGAATCCCTAGCTGTATCGATTCGAGGCGAAGAATCTCGTGAAGAGTAGCACGGCGAGACGCGCATCAACTTTGACAGGGGCCGGGAAAGACACGATAGGAGAGATGTTTTTTGGAAAAGGAATAGAAAAGCTACTCACGGCTCTGCCTCATAAGTTTCTCCGCGAGCCCCAGTCTCCGATGCGTGCGCATCACGCTGAGGCTCGTGATATGTCCATGCTGGACACCATCCGCGGGCTCCTCTTCCATCTTGGCAAGCACATAGCCCACGATCTTCGGTGGGTCGTACGGCGTTTTCTGCGGTCTAGAACCCTACAATACCAAAAAAAAAGTATTACTATTATGCCCCTATTGTGCTGAATATGATGGAAGAAGCCGTATTAAATGGAAGTCTCCGAAAGGCAATTTTGGAACAGTCTAGCAATAGGAAACTTATTGTGCGAATCCCGAAACAAGGACAATAGATCTCGCGAATGACGAAGAATAGAGAGATAGGAGATGGTGGAGAAATAGAGGTGGTATACGAGAAATCGAAACCCACATCGACGGCTACATACGATAGCTGCGGCCATGACATGGCATGGTAGAGGTAGTATTTGCAAAAGTAGTTCTCCGGCAAATTCGTGATATTCGTGAGCTGCACATGTGGAATGTCCGACGGCTTCAACACCCTAATATCCATCTTAAAAAATTACTGTTACTGAGGCACTGGCGTCGTTATTGTGGAGCGATTGATCACGGAGAACTATGTGGGAGGTGAAGGTTAAGCTTTCGCGAGTGCGTGACTAAGCGAGAGAAGCCAATCAACGGCGAATAAACCTATGACGAATATCAAGAGGATTCACAACAATAGGGATTCGTGAATAGATGAAAATGGCTATTATCTATAAAATACAATACTGAGCTCAGAAGCATTCGTATTTCTTCTTCAGGTTTCAGTCAAGCATCACATTCGGCATCACATCTAGCATGACATTTCACACCCAGCATCACATCTAGCACAGCATCAATCAATCAGGTTATTTCAATGCCTCCAATATCACCACCATGAACACAATTCGCTTCCTCCTCACTGCTGGCCGCGATCTTTTCGCCGGTTTGACGGCACCAAGAAACGGTAAGCACCCAACCCACCTCCTAATCCCAAGAAATTCCTCATTCCCTCCACCACCTAACCCTCACCCAGACCTCCCTCTTCCCTCTCCCCTATCTACCACACTGCAACCCCTTTAACCCACTAACCCCAATCCAGACATCCTCCTCGCAACGACTGGACCGCTCTCCCACCCCGCCATCACCACCACCATCCACCTCACGCCTACCGGCCAGCACCAGCCCCCTTCCGCCGCCCCATCCCGCAAGCGCAAAGCCGAATCCGAACCCACCGACCCCCTCGTCACCGCCAACCTCACCATCAAGCGCCTCCGCCGCACGGTGCTCACACTCCAGCACCAAGAGCGCGCCTTCGCGCAGACGAGCCGGCTGAAGGACGCGGCGCTGCGGGAGGCGCGGCGGGAGCGGGCGGAGTTCAAAGCGCGGCGGCGGTGGTGGGAAGGGCGGGAGGAGGAGCTGGAGGAGAAACTGCTGTTGGAGAAGGTGGATAATGAGATTTTTGCTGGGGTGGAGTTTGAGAGGGGGTATAGTGTTGGGAGGGAGGAGGGGGTGAGAGAGGGGAGGGAGGAAGGGAGAAGGGAGGGGAAAGAGGAGGGGATGAGGGAGGGGAGGAAGGAGGGCTTTAAGGAGGCTCAGGGGATGTTTCTGGGGGGTTTCGAGGATGAGGTGGGAGGGGAGGGAAGCTTGGCGGAGGAGGATGGTAACGCTGAGGGGATGGAGGAGTCGGGGTATGATGAGGAGACTGAAGCACCTCAGGAAAATGAGGAAGAGGATATGGGTGCGGGGGCTGGCCCCACCGCCACCGTTCGTCCTCGTGTGGCGGCGCGTGCGTTGGTGCTGGACGAGGACTATGACGAGGACTACGACGATGAGGAGAATAAGGAGGACGAGAAGGCGGAGGACGAGACTTACGAAGGGGTCATTAAGATCCCCTCAGACGACAAGATCATTATCTTTTGGGATTAGTCTGGAGTTTTGAAGCTGTTGTGACGGGAGTTTGGAGTGTGGTGTTTTTGGATGTCTGTTTTGGAGTTTTGATAGAAGGACCCGCGATCATCACTGGGTTGGTCCCAGCAGCGCACCAAAAGCTGCATGAAATCAAAGACCGTTACGAACTGCTGCATAGTGTCTTCTCTTTCTGTGCTGTGGCCTGCGACTCATAAGCTTGTACGAAAATCAATGCGAGTTAGCATGAACTTTTAAATGTTCTTAGGGCGTGGATAGAGCGAGCATTTTGAAGCTGTAGTTTTACGTTGGGAAACATAGGCCCTCATGATGAAGCGATTGAGGTATGATTGGCGACAGTGCATCAATTGCAGATCTCTTCGTCATGTGTTTCTGAAGTACTCGGCAGCTCGATCTAGTTCGCCAATTGATTCCAATGTCTTGTTGAGAAGGTGATCTTCGACAACATAAGAAACATGGCCTTTTGAAGAGCTGAGATGCAAGATTGAGTTTATATCACCGGTTTGCTGTGTAGTTCTGCTGAATCAATATAGAGTCGTTTTGAGGTGATGATAAGAAGAAATACTGTTTCAGACGGATGAAATGAAAGATGCTGAAGACGAATACGAGACGGACTGCGTATTCTACTAACGTAGGACATGCATCGGAAGCAACCCAGAGGATGCCTATCCCGACAATAGTGCATCCTGCTGCCGCGTTGCCGTGTTATCTTCATGGTTATATTGGTGTATTGGTATATTGGTATATTGGTGTTGTGGTGTTGTTGGGGCAATTCCGATGTCGGACAGTACTGGCTGCACGATGTCAATGTTGGAGCTAAACCCAAAGCAGAAATTGTGGAACGGATAAAACCGGCAAGAGACGGCGGGGACTGCACTGTCACGCCCTTCCCATCTACATCACAGGACTGCTACGACATGCCGTTTGGCTACGCATCAAGGCAGTGAACAAGCCAGACGAACTCTCTACCCGTTACTATCCCGCCCCGACTGTGGAGACCAGCAAAACCCTGCAACAAGCTTTTTGCATTCACCTCGACCTCGCCCTTGCTAGTCATTCAATGGCCACAGCGAAGTCCGCGTGATAAGAATCCTCTGCCAAATGCTGCTGGTGACTCTTCCTCTATAAAACGCCCCTTCCGCCGTGTGCTGCCTTTCCGCCTCATATCCACCATCTCCACCATTTCACTCTACTTACACTGACTCAACTTCAATTGATTTCCCAATTATATCAATTGACTCTTCCAATTGCCTATCACACTTCATCCACTTTGCCTCTTCCATCATCGCTGCTCATACCAACCCGTCGCCATGTCTCCCATAGCCGTCCCAACAGCGGCTGAATCCACTACCTCAGACCTAACCGCCAATGGCATCGCCACCAGCGTGACCAAAACCGCACCCTCGTTGCTCAAAGACATTCCCACAGCCAACGGCACCGCGAACGGAATGTCGGACAACCTCACCAACGGCAGCACCACCAGCAACGGCGCCGCATCCTCCCTCGCCGAACTCGACGCCTCCCGCCTGACAACCACCCTCACCAAAGACCCACGTCCCGTGCCAGCCCCTGACAGCCCCGAAGTCATGTCGCAGAAAGTCTGCACCGACCACATGATCCAAGCCCGGTGGACCGCCTCCTCAGGCTGGGACGCGCCCTCGCTGCAGCCCTACGGCCCCCTCTCCCTCATGCCAACAGCCTCAGTGCTGCACTACGCCACCGAGTGCTTCGAAGGCCTGAAGCTCTACCGCGGCTTCGACGGGCGCCTGCGGCTCTTCCGCCCGCGACTCAACTGCAACCGCATGCTCGTCTCCACCAACCGCATCGCGCTGCCCGCCTTCGCGCCACCAGAGCTGCTCAAGCTCATCGTCGCCCTCTGCGCGCGCGACGGGCCAAAATGGCTCCCCAAAGACCGCCCGGGAGCCTTCCTGTACATCCGCCCCACGATGATCGCATCCGACTCCGCACTCGGCGTGCAGCGCCCGCGCGAAGCCCTCCTCTTCATCATCCTGTCCTGCTTCCCGTCGCTGGACACGCGCGCCGCGGCGGCAGGCGGCGCGGGGATGCGGCTGCTGGCGAGCTGCGACGACGCGGTGCGCGCGTGGCCCGGCGGCTTCGGCTACGCCAAGGTCGGCGCGAATTACGGCCCCAGTCTGGTCGCCCATGGCGAGGCGCGCGCGCTGGGCTACGACCAGATCCTGTGGCTGTTCGGCGAGCGGTGCGGCGTCACCGAGGCCGGCGCGTCGAATTTCTTCGTCGTGTGGCGGACGCCCGAGGGGGCGGTGCAGCTGGTTACCGCGCCGCTGGGCGAGCGGATCATCCTGGACGGCGTGACGCGGCGGAGCGTGCTGGATCTGGCGCGGGAGCGGTTGGAGAAGGGTGGGTGTGGGGACTTGGCGCCGCTGGAGGTTGTGGAGCGCAAGTTCGATATGTTTGAGATTGAGGAGGCAGTGCGGGAGGGGAGGCTGGTTGAGGCGTTTGCGGCGGGGACCGCGTTTTTCATTACCCCGGTTGAGCTGATCAATTTTAGGGGGAAGGACTTGAAGATTCCGATGGCTGAGGGTGATTCTGGGGCGTATACTAAGGTGATTAAGACTTGGTTGAGGAATATCATGTGGGGGAAGGAGCAGCATAAGTGGGGGTATGTTATTGAAGAGTAGAAGAGGAGTGGTTGGAGAGGAGTGGGTGGAGGAGTGGAAACCTTGGATTCTATAACGCATGTTGGAACAGGCTGTTGCTATTGATGGGTGGTTAGATTCGTCTTAAAATCTCGCCGAAGTCCTGGCAGAGGACATGAACGGCGTAAGAGGTAATCCATGCGGCGTCCAGAGGTTCATTTTCACTGTTCGAGAAGTATGGAAAAGGATCTTGTAAATAGTTCTACTAATGTACGTACCCAATTCAAACGAAAAAGAAGACCACGCCATGCAATATCCAAACCTATAAACCCAACACCTTCAATGCATATAACCATCTATCAGTAACCTCTCTGAACTTGGTTTCTGGATCTCATCGCCTCTCTCCACTCGATTTCCACATCCAATAATTTCTCTCAACTCGGCTTCTGCATCCCATCCAACCCGAGCATAATACCATCCGCAATCTCCCCAGCCCTCCCCTCCACAGTCCTCATATCCATCCTTTCCACTGCCAGATTCACACACTCCATGACCTCCCTCTCCTGCACCACCTCCCCCATGACCTCCCCCTCCGTGCACCAATACTCCTCCACCACCCCCCTCAACCCCTTATCCCTAACCAACGCATTCCGCAACACCCCCAGCGCCCGCAGCCGATGCAGCGCGTCCTCCACCGCCCGCGCGCTCTCCTCTACGCGCTCCGCGACGCTCGGCCCAGCCGCCAACCACCGATTCGACGCCGTCAGCCACAGCGCAAGGCCCAGCGCCGCGTCCGTGGCGGCCACCGCAACGCACCGCAGCACCCTGACGCGCCAGAAGGCGAAATCCAGCGCCGCGACGACGGCCGCGTGGCGGTTGCGCCGCACGTCGTAGCGGGCGAGGTACGCGACCTCGGCGACGAGCAGCGCGGCGCCGGCCAGCGCGGCGTGGGTGCGCCAGCGCCGGCCCTCGGGCCCGCAGAGCGCGCTGCTCGTCGCGGCGCCCAGCACGGCGAGGTGCAGCAGGTGCGGGGCCAGCAGGCGCGGGAGCGCGTACGCGAGGTACGAGAGCGGGTCGTCCGGCCCGCAGAAGGGGCAGTGCGCCAGCGCGTCCGGGCCGAAGAGGAGGTACAGCAGCCTGGCGTCCGCGCTGGCGAACCGGGCTTTCAGCGCGTTGTCGAGCGGCGTCAGCGGCCGGAGCAGCGCCAGCCGCGCGAATAGCACGTCGGTCGGGATTTGGAGCCGCGACTGCGTTTTCAGGAAGATGTTCTCCGGTGCGAGGGCCGGGAGCGTGGCGAGGAGCGCGATGGTCGCCGACGCGAAGAGGAGGTGCTGTGCTGTTTGGACTTTTTTGGGGACCGGCCGGATGGGCACGCGCGGGTTGCGCGAGGACGAGCGGAGTGATTGGATGAAGGCGGCGAGTTTGGGGAAGAGGAAGGGCCCGAAGAGTGTGAGGAGCGTGCGGAGAGAGGGGTCGAGGAAGGTGAGGCGCGGGACGAGGTAGAAGCTGCAGACGTAGAATATTATGGTTTGCCAGGCGGCCATGGTTGCGGCATGCTAGATGGACGAGATAGGAGGACGAGACGGGAGGACGAGACGGGAGGACGAAATAGGAGGACGGGATGGGAGGGAGAGGTTGGTTGTGGTGAGGCGCTCGTAGGGGGATTGGGGCGTGTATGGGTTTTTGAAGAGGTTCGGTGGTGGTTCGTTGATTGTGATCCTGTGCGAGAACGTGGTCATTGTTTTCGGTCCATATAAAACGCACGGGAATACCATAAGTGACCCTAGTTATGAAGGTTTGCAGGTTCCGCAAACAAATTTTGTCTATGCGCTTGATTTGGATCAAACACAGACAAATTTTGTTTGCGAAACCTGCAAACCTTCATAACCAGGGTCACCTTCATAACTCCATCACCTACGTTATAAATTCAAGCCTCTCCAATTCAAATCCGAGCTTATAAAATGTAAAATTTCGTAATATTCATTGGTATATAATAATTATGGCTGGTGGGTCAAACATTCTATTTGACATCACAGTCGGCATGAGCTTCTGCGATTCAGCCCATAATACCTCGCTTCCTCCCTGGTAGCAAATAATCCCAGGCCTCGTCGTTGACCTGTGTGATGTGTTGCCGGTGTTTTAGAACGACTGTTTACCGCATCGATATTCTTGCCCTTGACATCGGCGCTACGCGAGGTACAAGGAGTTACCACATACATGGCTAATACCATTTAAACTCCAGGAAAGAGACAACTCCTAACAGATTGAAGTAATACTGTTGTACCAACTTTTATCTACGCTCCCGGCTTTTGTCCATATACTATATGCCTGTGATAGTCATCGTGTTAGAACGCGTCTCCATTTGCGGCTCTCAGAATGCACTCACAGATCAATTTGTGCATGAATGGCTTTGCTCTTCAACTCTTTCCTAACCTTTGCGATCAAAACATCGGCTTCCTGGAGAGGCCATTTAAGGACACTTGTCAAGAGTCGATACGAGAATCCCTCGAGTCCATCGAGAATCTGAACGAGATTGAATAGGCCAACTTCTTTCTTTAGGAATCCGACAATGTAATATTAGTCACAGCATCGACACAAAGATTTTGATCATAGAGCCTACCTTTTGTTTATCCTTAGCCCAAGGGCCGATGGGGAGCTTGACCTTTTCATGGTGGATATTTGTGAACCCTGCATCTTTCACCCATCCTTCAAGAAGCGGACCTGGACTTGGTTCACGACCATTCTTGCGGGATGCGTCAAGTAGAATATCGACCCATTTTGATGTGTCGCTGTCATCCTTGAGCGTATCGTCGTCTGAGTAATACTTCAGGTTAAAATCCTGAAATTCTACCCAACCACCAGGCTTCACGTTTCTAGATGTGATGTCGACGTTAGCGTAACTTCATGGGGAGGTGCCATAGTTGAGATGATTGACTAACTCGAAGGTGCTCTTGACCAGGCCGGGCCAATCCTTGATTGCAGAGCATAAGTATCTGCAAAATATGTAATCAAATGGCTCTGAATATGCCCAGGCGCTCTCTACATCATCTACCTCAAACTTGACATTCGGTGGGACCCTAACCATGTAAGCAGATTTGTCTTGTAAACGCGCATTTGACATACCATGAAGGCTGCATCGGACTAAGATCATTACCCAAGATCTACACCGTTCTTAGCATCGATTTACATCGAGTAAATGGCAGAGGTGAACGCTAAGATTAATTACCTCGGCTCCTGGGTGGCTTTCGCCTATCACACTATCAGCATACGCCCAAAAGCAATGTCCCAGATAGACATACCCATTTCTATCGCCCATATACCGGTTCCAGTACCAACATCTAGTATTTTGAGGGCGCCGCCTTTCTTAATTGGTGCCAAGTACAGCCTGTCGCCCAAAGCTTTCTTGAATAGAAAGTGAGCAATATCTAGCCGCTCTTGCTCAGCCTACTCGACCACATAGTCAGCGAAGCCTTTGCGGCCAGTTGAGGAAGCACATGTTACCTCATCATTTGGCAGGACGTAGACTGCCACAGAAATTAGTGACTGTGCATTTAAGACGGAGCATTTCCAACAATACCTCCTGGCCGGAATGCGTGGTAGCGGCGGCCATTTTCAGTTGGGTAATTTGTTACGCTCGAAGAAAGGGAGGTAGTAAAGGAGGCGCTTGGTTACATTCAGAAATTTGCCATTTCAGAAGGACGATAGAACACATACAGTTCATCGCCATGGTCTCCTAGAGATGAATCTGCATCATTTGGGAGGTGCTATAAGAAGCCTCGGTATTAGACAATTTTTTGGCGCGAAAGAAATCAAATAAGTGCGACCTTCGGTCAGTCGGAAATTCTTCAGCTCTCTGAGTGATCGAACAGTGAAGGAAATTGAAAATTTGCTGAGACATACATCAGGGTCAATTTCAATAGGGGCGGGCTGAGCAGCGGAAGTGGATGCCATTTTTAACCTAGACCTTGGCGCCGCCGGCCTTCAAATGGTATTTCTGCTGGTTTGCGGCAGTCTTAAATCAGACGATATGGTGGTCAGTATTCGAAGTTGAAGATAGCACGGGTGGCGGTATTGATAGCGGTTAGGCCTTTAGGCCCTCCGTGCACCATGCGGCTGGATATAGTCGAAGGTCGGAGCATCTACAAGAAGGGTGAGTTGCAGTTTGATCATGCACCCATGCCTGCAAGCGGAGGGAAGCTTCGGCTGACTTTGTTTTCCCGTTCCCCCTACAAGGCGCAAATGCACGGAACAATTCTTTCTCTCATCTACTCTCCACGCATTCCTCAAGCCCCAACTCTATTAATGATTCTTCGTCGTTATCCTGAACCGCAGCCATCATTTGCCATCACCTCTCCTGTAATGAATATGCTGGGAAATTTGCCTTTTGCCTGCCCGAACCCGATAAATATCCTGATCCTCGTATTTCACAGACTAAAAACCTCTTTCCGAACTTCCATGCGCCAAATAGTCTGACCCTACCGGTCGAGTTTCCTAATCAATTTTGCTCCGTCATCTCTTTGGAGGCGACGCTGTGCCATATGCACGTGGAGGTGCAGAAGAACCAACTGGCCTTTTCAGTGTGGAAACCGAATTACCTAGCAGCCAACCTACGAGGCTATCTAATCAACAGTTGATCTCGTCGATACAGTATTATCAGATCTTTCATCTCCAGCTTATGCTTCCTAACGCCCCACAACAACACTGTAAAGACTTAATCAGGATCTAGATTATATCTGGCCCTTGGACTTGCAGCTGCAGCTTATGTATCGTGGAAAAGACCCCTTGCGAGCTCGAACGACTGTGCCGCATCCACTCCCACCAGCGCCTGGGCGGCAGTTGTGAAAATTCTCCTTCTCTACCATGGAATCTTGTGGCTCCCCCGTTTTCTGTACTAATTTAAGCAAAGGCGGCTCCCGGTCAACGATCTTGCCGGCTATAGGGTTAAAAGTGTATAAGGTTTATTTATAGTAAATATAGACTATCGTCTAACTGACTCTGAAATAAACTTTCTTCGCATATAGCGAGTCTCAGGGATGTCCATACTCGCAACCGAATACCCGGCATTGACGTCTTCGGCTGGCCCGGCATGTCATATGCATAATACCGCATAATATCGGCAAAAAACAAACAGGGTAGACCATGTCATTGATCAAGCCATGCTTCAGAAGTCGCAGCGTCTAATAGCTGCTAGTTTATGCTCCAACGTCCATAGTTAGGAGGCCGCAATGAAGAATCTTGATGGGCCCAATTAGCTTCAAGAATTACTCCTGTATCTCGGGGATTTAGGGAGCCAATAGATCTCTCGGCTGATGCCTAATTTGTCTGACAAGACCCGTGTCAGAAAACTTGCGCTGATCTCTTCAATTCCGGTGGTTAGCGCAGCCACTTCCGCACGGCCTTTTGTAGGGGAAATTTTGGTATTTTGCTGTTTAGAGGAAAGTTGTCAAAACACGCTAACCACGGGATGCGCCAGGATGCTGTAGTCCAGCCATTCTTCTTTTCTTTGCCGCGTACGGCTCCGGATATTCACAGCCCCGCAAGTGTGACCAGTGTTTCCCTCGTAACCGCGTTCTTCTCTTCGCCACTAGGTAATCTTCCTGTGAGCTCAGAGAGATTTCGGCGGGGATTTAGAGCAGCTGAATCCGTAGCTACTTGACTCGTAATGGGCCTACTGTGAAATTTATTGAACAAATTATCTTTAAGCTCTTACAGATGCCAGCGAGAAATCACATCTTGCTATGGCCCCAAAACAAAAATACGTTCAATACTAAAAGAGCTAAGTATTGACTAGGGTACGTGATTTCTGATAAATGAGCTCTTTCAAGCTTCTTCAGTGTCTTGGCAGAAATGAGCCAGAGCACTTTCTTGGAACATAATAGGACAGCTTTGCTGCTGCTTTCAGAACTATGCATGGAGATCTGGGTAAATAGATGGAAGTGTCATGATTGGTTAGCTTACCGGAACATTGTCGGCCCTGGTTTTCCAGTTGATAATTCTTCGCTCACCAACGAGCTTCGTCCTTCACTTTCCTCCATGGACTCAGGCCTAGCAATGGTCGAATTTGACCAATTCCGACAATATTCCTCGGGACTTCTAGTGCCTTATCAGAAATGCTATTTCGCACCCCGTATCTTGCTAAAAAGGAGGAGCCAAACTTGTAGAGTACCAGCAAACATGGCGCTATCGAAGACTCGGAGATCTCTACCTTCCAAGGTCACGAGTTCAAAATGACCGCCTATATCGAAGCAAGACCTGCCAAGGCCATCTCACTCGTGTTGCAATGTCTGAGCGAAAGCCTTGAAGACTTTGCGTCAAATTGATGAGAAACATTTCAGAATTCACAGGAAACATTTAGTGGAGCACAATTCTACGTAATAATTTTATAGACTTCACAGTCCTAGTATCTGTTCGTGATATCGTATGCCTATGTACAATTACAACTCCTTTCGGCCTGCCTCAGTCTGCTGAGAAGACTCCGTCCCGCCAGCTGCACCCTTTTGAGGCCCGTCTTTCTGCTGATCCGCGGAGTCTTTGGTCACGAGGGCATGGATCGCTGTGATGGCTTCACTGACAAGCCCTATGACGCTTGCGCATGCAATGTCCCAAATATTGATACTGATGCTGCCACGAGGCGCCCTGGGGAACGATAGAATCCATTCCACATAACCCGGCACCCAACCCTGGGGTATCCAGAACAAAGGCTGTTTGGCATACCAGAGCTGTAAGAAGAAACGGAGGCCGTTGGTGCTTAGCCAGCGGATGGTAGTAACTGTTGTGTCAAAAGACGTTTTAGTGGACCGGATGGAGGAATCTGAAATAACATATGTCAGCACAGCTTTATTGAAGTAGCCTTATGGATCATGATCAATAGAATGCGTACCAATCTTCTCAAATTCCGCTACAGCCTTGTCGTACTGTCTCTGCAGCTTCGCCCATTTTGCGAAATTATCCTGCGCGCTGACCCCCTTGAGATCTCTTTTCAAGCGCACAACCTCACGCTTCATCCGCATCTGTTCATGCGCTGCCTTCGCTGTCTGCGTGGGGAGTTTGCCGTATAGGATCCATGACTAATATTCTGTTAGTCGCAAGTCCGATGACGTGGAGAACCAGTAAGTTTACCAGCTGGTTTATTGTGTTCGCACCAAAAGTGTTGAGAAGATGAAGGACTAGCTGAAGAACGAAGACAACCAATAGAAGAGAAGGCATGTCGGCTTGCAGAAAGCCTGAAAGTGTTGTAAGACGTTATGAAGATGTGCGATATTGGCTTCATTTGAGAAATGACACAATGCCGGTCCGAATAAATTTCGCTCGCTCCGGATCGTTAGCTAGGGCTGTCTGTCTAACTCATAAGGCTGAAAAGCATCCCTGAATTCATCTTATTAAATTTACCTTCACAGCAACACCCTCACGAAAAGAGAATAAACTACAGCTAATCTTTAATGGCTAAAAAGGCAGATGTTGCTCTACCAGCCATGCTGCCAAAAAATCATGCTTACGATGCCTTGAATGACTTTTTTAAGGCTCATGAGGACGCCGCGGTAGAAATAGAAATTCTTCCATCTGCTTTAGCTCCGACCGATGCCCTCACCTTGCAAGATGGAATCAATATTGGGATCCCAAAGAAAGTGCTAGTTCAAGCATATCTCAAAGCTCGCACTATATTCTTCCTTCAGGATGGGAGTTCACCCAGTAAAGCAGTAAGTGCTTCAACCATTCCAAGAGACCTAAATTTTAATTCCTCGCGTATTTCTGTCATTATTTCGAGCTGTTAAATTCTTTCCAATATGCTTATGTGATCCATTAGTTGGCGCTCGAAGCTACAAGAATCATACTATTATTTGATCCCGAACACCTAACAGCGGCCAATTTTCGCAAGAAAAGACTAGTCACGATTCAAAAGGAAGTCACAAGAGGCTTCACGAATACTCTTACTACCGTTGCTCAACAAGAACTGCAGTTTTTGGACAGTATACTGACTTCGCCCTTACATCGACAGTCTAAATCACCAACTCTCTGGCATCATCGATATTGGCTATTTTCGAACCTTCTGCTCACCACAACTTCGCATGGTCCTTTCAATGAACTATATGACCTACTTGCCAAGTCCGAATTTGATGCCGTGTTCAAGGCGGGAGAGCAGCATCCCAAGAATTACTATGCTTGGCAATACGCGCGAAGGTTGATTAAGCTCCTTGTGTCAATCTCACAGCAATCAGAAACTCAGAGCAATCGAGCGCAACTGGATGTTCAGGACATTGTCAATATCTCTGCTACTCGAGTGAAAGATTGGTGTCTCCGCCACCCTAGTGATACTTCGGGCTGGTCTTTCCTTCTCTTCATCCTTGGGTATGTTGACAACCTGCCTACCAGAAAGGACATTGTCTCGAATATCTTAGACCTCACATTTGGATTTCGGTGGCAACATGAATCTCTATGGGCGTTTATACGTACAGCTCTCTCAGACCCTTCTATACTCGCAGATGGTCAAGCTCCACACATCGAACGATTATACAGATATGAAAAAGAAAGAGACAATTACACGACTTCCGTTAGTACTACCCTCCGGTGGATTGAAACAAATAAAACAACTGTTCCTTAATACAAACGCCAGAACCCTCGAAGGCACCCCAGATACCATCACAAACCGTCAAGTCATGAACAACTGATGGATTATCTAAAGAGTACATGACTCATGTACTCTCGCTTCCCGAAACTGTTTTCCAAATATATTTAAGCGCTTCCCCAGTCCAGCCGACTAGAGACGTAAATCCAGACCCAACAGCAAGGAAATAGTCGTCCATGCAGTATCCCTGCTCGTCGTTTTGCTCATTATGGCTCGCAGGCATACGAATGCTACCGTAGTCTCTGGTATCCGGAATTTGAACAGCCAACGCCGGCTTTATAAGCCTCGCTGGCTGTGAATTCCCGGATGAGGAAATCGCGGGGTTCGATATCCGTAGTGATATCCTCGCCGAGCCGGGCTCGAATTGCGAGCCCGGAACATAGCCCGTCAGGCTCTTACTCCTAACAAGCAGCCGATTCAACGACTCTTTATCCAACTGGTAGTCAAGGCTCAATGGAGTCTTCACATTACCGTAGGAGCGGAGGTGGAACCAGTTAATCTTGTAAACGCCGTGGGCGTTTACGTACGACTCCCACCGCAAGTAGGCTCCATCTTGCAACTTCAAGGTAGGGAAGTTCTTCTTTCCAGCCTTCGTGGTGGCGTCCGGGTGTGGCGGAGTGGGAGATACAGGCAGGTAGTGCGAACGGCGCTCTCTGTGAAATTTGTTGGTTTTGCCGTATATCTCGTTGAGTTTCTTGCCACGGAAAGACGTGACCTATGTTTATCCACATTAGTATGTGCCTACGTTTTACGCTCTTTAAAGCTGGTCCGCCTTTCTGCGAGGCTACTTACGATGTGGAAATGCACGACGTCCTCTTCCTCGTCTGCTGGCCGTGAGCATATGACCACCGGATGGTCAAACATACCCTCATCAACGGGTCCTTTTCCAAAGACACGCCGAACCGAGTTTTCGGGCGTCTCATGGAACGGAGGGAGGAATAGAATCCGCCCTTGAGCCACATCCTCGCTCGCGACCGTGCGAGGCACCGGCTGGAAGGATGACCGCTGCGTTCTGGAAGGCATATCTAATCTGGTACAATTCAAGCGTGCGTAATACTGGCTCCTACATGCTCAGGGTACTTGAGTACATGTGTTCTCGAAGTAACTGCTCATAGAGGAATTTATAACAGCTCTCAGCCCGGAACGCTGCCTAACACCCTGTTTGTTCTAACAAGGCTTACAACTGTGCCTTATCGGCCAATTCCTATTAGTAGATGTCTTTCCGCTTCAAACCAGACCAGTTTCATATGTGGCAAACAACTAGCCAGTAGTTTCCACCGCCACGAGAGAGTCTATCGCGGCGCCTAGCTGTGCCGCATGCGGAATTCAAGAAAGTAAACCATAGAACCACTATCTTGTGTACTCCAACAAGTTCTTTGGGGCGAAGGATCCATATCCTAAGGCCGCATGATCATGCATGCTTGTGGCGCTGTCAAACTTGCTGTGGATGTCTCAATTTTGCGGAGAGCCGAGTTTATTTCCCGAGTTTCACAGCTTCACCCGCATCTTATAGAAACACCATTTTAGATTTTATATTATGTTTTCAAACAAGAATAATCTTCTCCTTGAAATTATTATGCATTTGTGGACTACCTCAGCGGACATTCCAGGCAGCCTTATTTCAGCTGAAGAGATCAGCCACCTCTCACCGGTGTGTTATTTGGTAGAGAAATGTTCTCCAGAATGAGGCTTGAGCTGAAACGACAGCATCAAATAAAAGCTGCTGTGGAATTAATCTAGAACAGGCAAAGGAAACCACAAATACGGACCGTCGCAGCCTTTCGGTGTAATTATAAGGTATCCAAAGGCAATCAATATGAAAGATGACTTGCCAAACTGCGGCTAGTGCCTGCGGCCGCTTGTTAGCGCCGACTAGCTTCGACCATAGAGGCTCAAATTCTTCTCTTACATTCAGGCTCTTGAGGCTTTAGCTCTTCAAGGCACCAGCTGAAATTTCTTTCAAGGCCAGACTTGCTGCATGTGTCCTTGAACTCATCTTGGAACTCTTCGGACCATCCACTTAGTGGTTCGATTTGAAGAGAAATGCGTTCTAGGCTAGGCGTATGTGTTGACCGGAAATCTCAGGTTAGAAAAGAGGGACTCGTGTGTAGATTGATCTACGAAGAAAAGAGACTATATATACATGAGGTGGGTGGCGAAACGCTGACGACGACGATTTGTAATTGCCACTGGGACCACATTGCCACCTCTGTCGACAGTATGTGTCTGCCAGTCCTACAAGAAATCACGCAGACAGAGGAGAAAGTGTTCTTCCGACCACTCAGACCCATAACTGTCGAAGTGAAAGAGATGATTGGTGACGCATAGGCTGCGGAGGGAGCAAGGTAACACTTGTGCCATTGGCGAAGCATTTTGAGGTCTCAATCCAAAGAGCACGACGATAGGAATTGAGAGCAACATAAGCACTCGCATATACTCCAGTGATTCTACATGCATCAGGACAAACCGCCGCCTATGCCTTTGCCGGGAAATGCCGCCGGTCAGGTAGATGTTCGGGTTTACGAGTGTGACACATCCCACAAAACCAGGCTGGGAAATTGCCAGTCATGGTTATGTGTTTCGTCCCTCACGTGGCTATTGTCGACATACCGATACGATGGTTTGGTATGATAGATCAGCGTTTTGAGCTTGGGCGTTGAGCGGAACGCTCCACGAGGGTTATACCGAGGGTTATACTGAGGGTCATTATGTCCAACATCTGGTGATTTAAGATGCTGAAAATTTAATGTTGTAATGTTTGATACCACTGGCAGAAATACTTCGTCAGGCCCTAAATACACTGATAGCTTAAGGTTATCAAGTGAGGGACATTTGTCAATCGGAAGATTAAGAATGAAGACTCTGAATTATTGCAAGAGGCTCTAGAGCCTCACTATATACACAAGGTAGGTGGCAAAAGGATGACGACGAAGCTGACGATAAAGCTGACGACTACGATTCGTAATCGCCACTCTGTCGACAACGCCACTCGGTCGGCAATAGGCAATAAGAACAGATCGACAACATTTCAATAGGTTGGTAAAGACACCTGTGGACAGTTATGGGACTGGATGAACACCTTTATACCAAACCTGTAGCCGGTAAGCTGGAGGGAAGGTAGTAGATGGTCCTTACTCTTTAGTACTAAATGGAGGAATCGAAACCTAGAACAGATATTCAAATTTATCTATTTTAGCTGCGGTAGTTTTGGCAGGAGAAGTGCAATAGCTTCGATTTGACCGTCCTGCAAGCTAGACTCCCAACGAGGTATGTATTCGCGGACGCCCAGTTTTATTTGAACTAGGTCTTTTATGAGCTCCCGGCGAATTTGTATACCTGAAGATAGTGTAGTGATACTTCCATAACCAATGATGTTTCCCTGACGTGATGCCGGGGGCGGCAGTATTTTCACATGCTTTTTCGGTGCATACGCATGCCCTCAAATCAGGCTTAGTGCTTGCCTAAATAGGCAGTTTGGTATCTTTGCATAGGGGCAAATTCTAAAATCTTTTTCTGTAGGTTAAGTCTTGAATGTTACCTTCAAATCGCCTCTATATTTGCCCATTATCTACAATCAAGACCTCTCGCGCTTAGAGCGTGAAGGCAGTATATAGACCACCCACGACATAATGTTGCCCAACAGTATTAAGCTCCGCATCCACCACGTGTCCCGCGTTATCCAACCGTTGAACCACCTTCTCTGCCAACTGTATATTGATTGTCGCTGGTTAAATCGATGTAGGAGGCTTGCGACGCAAGGAAGGAAGAATCGCGGAAGCTTTTAATCAGTTCAAACCGCTAAGACGGCGCAGGGGCAAAGGCTTGCGGGAGAGCAGTTAGATGTAGTCGATTGAAGCTGCAGTCGATTGTCTTATGTCAGCTTACAAACATGCCAAACTACCTATTTAGGCAAGCACTAAGCCTGATTTAGGGGCGTGTGTATGCACCGAAAAGGTATGTGAGAATACTACTGCCCTTTTAATAAAAATTATACCGTTAGATTCGGCTCGTTAAACTCTAAATTTTACGATATATAGGTATATGGATATAGTACATAGTTATAAAGTTATTAGGCTATAAAGACCGTACAGAGCATTTTACGCAACATCAATTTTGGAGGTTTTTGTCGCCAACTTATTGAATTCACTCTACCGCCCCCTCTCCCGCTCATTTCTGCCGCCTTCTCTTAACGACAAGTCCGGCCACATGCGCCCATATGGCAGACCACCTCGTAACAATATAAAGAGATGTTTCACACGCAACTTGGATACGCTTGTTATCACAGAAAAGATGCTGATAGCGCCGGCATATAAAAGGTGCCGGTTAGTCTTCAGTCATGATCCGATCAATCTAATTCTTCCATCCGCTTAGTACTTTCCGAGTGGCTCTTTCTACTTGACATTTGAAGTCTTATCAGGCCCCAGGCACTATTGTGTTAATGGCGATTCTATTGTTTTAATCTTTGACATATCCTTACTGCACCAAACAGACCATCAAAATGGCTCCTCCAACATCTCGGCTAATGCAGCATATTGATCGCAAGGACTTGTATACAAATCTGGAGGCGCGGGTCCAATACCTGCACTCCTTTCTGGGTTTTAGCTCAAGTACGTGATTTTTCTCAAGCAATCGAGTACAAAAACCCAAGCAGCAATCAAAGGTTATTCTCAATCTGACATTTAAACGAACCAGGGGACATCGAAGCCTTGATATCGGGCTCCAAATATATCAAAGCGCTTATTCCTGCTATCGTGAACATTATATACAAAAAACCTTCTTCAGTACGACATCACAGCACGAGCTTTCCAGATACACAGCATTTCCTACGAAGGCCCCGTAAAGCAAAATCTCGATGAAGATTCTCCCCAGATCTTGCATAGAAAAATGTTCCTTCGTGAATACCTGAATAAGCTCTGCTCAGATCCCAGCAAGATGGAGTTTTGGGAGTATTTAGATAAGGTGGGGTCAAGTACTTTGACAGTGATTTCACAATACTCGACCTACTATTACTGCCCCCCTTTATAGATCTTCTACTGCCATATGACCCATTGGACTCCCTATAGCTTATCTTCAATCTCTCAAAACCGTAGGCTCGTTTTAATTATATGTTCTTCAATTATAAGTTCTACTTTCTTCGCAATCTTCTCGGTTCTTGAAGTTGCGATCTAATGAAGTGGGAAGCGACCTTGATGCTAACATTTTGAAATAATAGAATGATGCACGCCGGTCGCAGCCGTCAGCATCCTCTGCATGTGGAGTACGTCCATATTGGTGTCACTCTCTCCTTCATTTAGGACATACTTAGCGAAGCGCTGCTTTTACATCCACGTCTCGAGCTCGACCGCAAAATAGCACTCGTCAAGGCGCTGGGTAAGGTTATTTGGATCCAGAACGATTTGTTTGCTAGGTGGTATGTGAGAGATAGCGACGAGTTTGAGAAAGAGGGATATCTGCACGGAAAGAAGATATTGCACGATGAAAGCGAGAGTGGGAGCGAGAGCGAGGCTGAGGATGTTAATGCGGAAACTGTTGGCTGTCCAAAGGTATGAGTGCAGGGATGGAGAGAATATCTATGGGAGACGATGCACCTATGAAGAATGGTACACTACAGTAGAGGTGCAGGTCGACCAAAGCGATGCTTCTGTAACCCCGGCGAGTACGCCAACTCTTCCGACTGGTCTGTCGTTGGCTAACTCACCGAGTGCATATCAATGGCGCCAAGTCCTCGATCGGTATCTGTGAGCGGGATTCCTAGAGCTGTTGGCAGCCGTTGATTATTTTGTCATTCCTCGTCATCTTTGTAATATCACGTTTCATCTGCCAAGGCCGAAAATCACGTGTGAGTTATTAACGAATCAGCGTAGGGGCTTAGAAGTTGGTCATAGCTAACGTGGTTAATGGGGTTTTGACCGCTACCCTAGTTATGACCGTTTGGAAAATCAAAACTAGCCGAAATGCTAATTTGGTGGTAAACAACTAACAAAAGTTCCAAACGGTCATAACTAGGGTAGCGGTCAAAACCCCGTTAACTACGTTAGTTAGTAGGCATCAAGTATAAATCTACTCGTATCTCGTTTGAGTCATTCAGCCGAAGTTTAAGCGCTCTATTCAAGTCACGTTGACAACAGGACGCCCGAAGTGGTGATGTTTCACAAGCGTGGGATGCGTGGTGTTGAAAGGAGTAATGGCCGTACGCCCACAATCTTTGGGCAGGAAGTACTGGCTCGGAAAAGGTCGCCCCAAGGAAACTTGGCGTACCACCCCGGCTGATACGATCGCCTGAAACCTGCGCATGTCAAGTCCGTTTGTTAGGGGTCCGAATTGGCATCTGACGACTTGAGTGTGGGAGCCTGATACGCTGCCTAGGAACAGGGGAAGTCGCTGGAATGCATGTTTGGAGAACTGATTCACCCGCTATCACTCTAGCCAAGCATAACATGCCATTAAGCTCGAGTGGGCGACTAGGTCGTGCTGCGGTCATATCACATACACTGCCCCAGATATTGGTGAGACGGTTGAAAAAGGCATAAGAAACACCGCTGCGATGCGGATATTTGCAACTCGTGAGGCTTTCGAGGCAGGCAACGCTATCACCGCCAAGGTAGCATTCCGTGGGCCTTCGAGAATGGCACAACAGGGCGCCCGCGCAGGAGCCAGCCCAGCGGGGGCCAATGATGGGCAGTAGACGGGGAGCCAAGGCGGGAATCCATGCTGCTGCGTCAGTAGCGGATTATTTATGGCATAGTCCCAAATTGAGGCGAGCCCATCTTCCGAAAGGCTCATCGCCCCCGTCCTCAACTCCAACCTTTCATCACCACCGCACGCCAACATACTCCCACCCGCCACCACAACCCCTCCCTCCACGCACAACACTTGCGACCGTATTTTTCTTCGAAACAGAGCTACAACGAGTCTTCCACTTTCCGATTCACGATTTATAAATTACATAATCCTTCTGGAACCTGCTATTCTGGCTTATCTAGCCGTCCCGTCTGTCTTCCACATACTGAAGCCCTCCACCTACGCACTGCCGTAACGATCCTTCTCTTCTTCCACTCCTTTTTCTACTTTTAATGAATACTTCCTTTAATTTCCCACCCTTTTAGCTTTCGCTATCGCAAAGCGAACACTGCCGACACCCTTCCCGTCGACGTCAATACTTTGCGGCGCGACGCGGCACAGCTTTCCCACGATTCACTACACTGGAATAGCCGCTATTACAGATGATCGCTGCTTCGTCTAGGCAACCATTTTCCTCATCATGCAGTCCATGTTTCGCCTCCCGTGGAGCTCCGAGCCACCAGGCGACAAGATCATGGAGAAGTCAGCCTTCCACAAGCCTCGCCACGTTCCTGTCGTCGAGATCCCACTGCTGAATAAGCTTAAGAGAAAGAGGACAGATAGCCCAGAACCCTCGAACCCGCATAATGCGCACATAGTGAAGAAGTGGAAATGCGCGCGCGGCGAAGTAAAGCCTGCTGTGATAGATGTTGGAGATTCCGGCCGCCCACATGTTGTTGACGGGATCGCGCCTGAAGTGTCCGAACCTGTGAAAGCCCAAGAGGACACCGGCGCACCGACACTTGGAGGAAAGTCAAGCTTGCCAACTACCGGGGAAACACTCCAGGAAGGCATCATCAGGACTAAATTCACTGAAAGCCCACATCCTTCTAGCACTTCACCTGACACGGCGCCTATTGATAAAAACACAGTCGCTATGGGAACGCCTCTTTCACAATTTCAACAAGCTATCGAAGCCCAGTTTAATTATGAGATCTTACTTAAGCATAACGAGTTGCGCCTCATAGAACAAGAGCTTGGCAAGTGTCAGGTTGCCTTGGAACAGTTAAGACGTTGCCAGCTGATCCCGTATCCGGGAACTGAGTCGTTTTCCGAAAATGTTAGCAACGGTGTTGGCCCTGCACTAAAGCCACGGAGTGGTTTCACACAGCCAACGCACCCTGCACCTTGGGGAGTAACAGACGGTCCTTACACTCGGCATTATGCTAAGTGGTTGATTCCGGATCCGAAGTTTGACTCCGTACCTCAACAATCGGGTTTCGGTCATGGGCAGAGTTACTCCGGAGCAGGTGAGGGGCGGACAACGCGTGGAAGCTTTGCGGAATATCCGGCTGCCGGCAAATCCCGATCTTCACGGGCTTCTGCCGGTACGTTGAAATTTCAGGCGCTCGGTGAAAATCCAGCGCCTGTGCAGAAGCAGGATCCTCTGCTGCACAAGCGTTCCACGGATGGACAATGGGTTCGACTATACTGCGCAGCTTGCAAGCACAGCAACTTCTCCAACACACAAGGGTTTCTTAACCACTGTCGTATCAAGCACAATCAAGTGTTTAAGAGTCACGATGCAGCTGCTATCGCGTGTGGTGTACCAGTTGATACCAATGAATTCGGTTCTATTGTGCCACCTAACGATTCCACGCCTGCTAATGCTGCTACACCTACAGTTGGCCTCTCTGGTTCTTCTACTCCCGGTTTCGTCCACCCGCTCATTCGATCAAATGCTACCGGACCTGCTAAGAATGTCCCACCTCGGCCAATACCAGCACCGACACCACAGTCGAAAACCCCTGGTCTTTCCACCTCGGCTATCCCAGCGGCTCTTGTTCCCGAAGCAATCTCGCCAGGTATATCCAAGGTTCCATTTATCTCGTCTCCTCAGACACCTTACATGAACGCGCTCCTTCAAAAACGCGGGTTCTCAGGCAACTATAAGCAAATTGTCGAAACAGCTCGTACTCCCATCGATCTCGATAGCCTCGAGACTTCTGACGACGAGGAACGCGATTCAACCGTCCAAACGCCTCTCCACCGTGATTCCAAGGCTGCCGCGTCCCAGCAACTCGCCCGACTTCCTGCAAGCGCTGCTACGAATGGCAAGACACCGGTAAGACCCAGTAGCAAAAAAGGTCGGCTTGACCCCGTGCGTCTGCCGCGTACCGCCTTTCATCCGCCTTCAGTTAGCGTCAATGGCATAGCTAGTAATGGTGATCGCAATGTCCCTGAATCGCCTGTCGATCTGAGCCCAAACACTGTGGAGTCAAATCCCGGTCTCATGAGCGATCATGATGATGACGATGATGAAGATGATGCTGATGCGAGATCGGTGCCGCAGCTTGATCGAGATAGCGATTTTGTCTTGGACGACGACGTTATCGTGGAGTACGCGAGTGATGTTGAGGGCGAGGGAGATAGACGGAAAGGCATGGTTGGGTTCGAAAAGGCGGGGCCGTCAAAGAAGAGATAAACCTTTAACAGTTTTGAATGGAGCTCATAGCAGTAGGAGTGTTGTGCCCAAGAAATGATCAGTAGTGCCATGGCTGGGTTGCTAAACTTTCTCTATCTGTCTTTCCCTTTCTACTTTGTCATCTAAAAGATTGTGTTTTTATTGGAGCTTTTACGCCTTCGATGCGGTCATCGGCATGGCATTGCAGTCTTTTCCTTTAGCCGAACGGGAGTTATAGAAATTCTGGGAGGGAGGCTTGCACGTCTATTTCTTTTTCTCTCATTGTGGTATGGTGTAAACGGATGGGGTGGGTATGGGATGGTCTAGCGATTGAAATTTCCGGCTGGCTGGATGGTTGGGTGGCTGGCTATGTTACTCCTTCAAACTCTCTTCTCTTGATCTGTTCACCTATTTTTGGGGCGGGCTGGAAGTGTATTCATAGGCTGTTAAGGCACGCTGGCTGGGTTAGTTTTGGGTATGGGGCGAAGGTGAGTGGAGGCCGAAAAAGGAAAACATTGTATATATATTAGTCTAGTACCGACCATCTTAATCACTCTCATAACACGCCCAGGACTTGAAATTTGATGCGATTGTGACATTGCTATTCTGTTTTCACAGTCTACCACGATTTCATTGAACATACTCGTCCTATAAAGAAAGCCTTCGTTCTACCAATACTCCGGTAACGCCTATGCTCAATAATTTTACAGCAATCCACCCACATCCACCGTTCCTCCTTTACTGTCCCATGAATATTGAAATCTGGTTCCGTTATGTCAGCCTTCTATTTCCCCTGTGGTTTTATACCCAAACAAAACTTACCGCCATCAACACGCAGCAGATACTCACATACGGACTCAACCGCTCACCTATCCGCGCGCACTTCCAGAATATACCGAAAACACTATAGTATATCCATCAGCGCATTGTTCCACAAACGAAATCGAGCCACAAGATCTCAAAATAGCAAAACGTAAATGAACTGGAGGACTAATTTCGAGCTTACCCATCCTTATTCCGGTCCATTATCCCAGGGAAGACATAGTGTGCGTAGGAGGACGTGCAGATTCTATGCTATATTAGTTAACGGAATCGGCGGAGAAGGAAGGGTAACAAGCGGCACACAATAAGAGGATGGCGAGGAGAAGGGACTGGAAGTTGAAGAGAGCTGTCTGAAAATCTGGAAGTTAGCATTTGCCCTCCTTCCTCGGAGACATTTGGAAGTAGGTATAGTACCATGGTGGCCTCAACATTCAAACGCTCGAGTTCAGTGTGAATGTGGCCTCTTGGATTATTTCAAGGCGTGAAGTGGGACCAAAAGAGACTTTGTCAGGTCTCAGTCACGGTACACTCCTAGTATTTCCAAAAGGAGAGCGAAAGGTGCAGTAAACGTCAACCTGTCAAGACTACGGTGGCTGTCGCATGCGATGTTCGGAAAAATCGCGGTGCCGGTGGTGGACTGCGGAGTGACGATCTTGGACCAGTACGAGTATCCGTTCTGAACGTTACTCAGGATACCGAATCTACCTTACGCGCTACTCTTACCACTTTCAGTGCATTGGAACCACTCGTCGTTCATTTCTCATGGCATAATTTAAGGTCTCGAGATAAGGCATCGAAAAGCCGTCATCTTGAAGACAGACGCTCTCTCAACAGCAAACCTCAGCTCCACTCTTCCTACGAACCAGCGCATCTTGTTGCTCCTCTCGAGCTGCGGCAGCTTCTTTAGTTAGTCATGACAGAACCACGCATGCGCATGCGCCAGAAGGGCCAACAGTTCCCCACGTCCGACTGTACGCTCTCCACTTCACGAAACCATACCCTACTCAGAAGAATAAATCCGTACCTGAAAAGCCATCGCTAATATCCCACCAGTAGAGGCATACCTCGTAGCCTTCGGCGATGATCGCGACCCACTACCTGAAACCGTCAAAGTGCTCGACGAGATAGTGACCGAGTATGTCCTCCTTCCCTCCTCCTTCCCTCCTCCTTCCCTCCTCTCTCACTTGTTGCTAATCTAACTCCCTCCATAGCTTCATAATCGAAACTTGCCACGAAGCCGCCGCTTGCGCCTCCTACAGCTGCCGTGCCAAGATAAAAGTCGACGACTTCAAGTTCATGCTACGGCGCGATCCCAAGAAGCTCGGACGTGTTACAGATCTGTTGAATCTAGAGAAGGAATTTAAAGCGAAACGGAAAGCATTCGATACGGATGAGGGTGTTCTAGGGAAAGAGGGAGAGAAGACAGAGAAGGCAAAAGGGAAGGATGCAACGGCAGGGGAAGGAGATGCGGGCGGAAAGGGGGCCGCGGAGGGGGCCGCGGGAGAGAAGAGAAAAAAGCAGAAGGTGTGGAAGGGGGATGCTGCTAGCACTGTAGCTAGTAGTGCTGGCGGGAGGTAGTTTGTGTTTTGATGCGGGAAATTGAGCGGCATTGCTTGGAGTCTGGGCTGAGGGAGCATTTTAGGGCGTTGTGGAACACTCGTATCAGATATAGCGCCACTGGGTGGTAAGCGGAGGTCTATGAGCCTTCGATAACTCTTTAGAGAGTTTTCCTGGAGACATTGGTCCCGCAGGCTTATACCAGCTCCGTAGTTACTTTACATAGGAGCAATCTCACAACCCAAGATCTATGATCCCCATGAGTTTTACCCCCAACCAAATTAAACACCAGAGCTTTTTCGCCCGTAAAACATGCAATCCGTAGTTTCTGTTTCAACATGCCGATCCCATCCTCATAACATTTCATGACTCATTCGATCGATTCTGGCCACCCCGTCCTTTGCCCCGCCTTTCTCCCTGCCCTCCCTTCTGCCCACCGTCTCCACCGCCTCCCCCTGTGCCTGCAAGGGCATCTCCGGTGCCTAGCGTGAGCGCTGCGGTGGCTAACCTGTTGGAGAGATCGATTTGCGTGCGTATGGTGTTTGCGAGGTAGGAGACTACAAGGACGTCCTGGATGTGGTTGTTGCTGTGCATAATTAGAATTTAACTCCGCAGAAACATAGAAGGAAGGAAGGGAAATGCAATGTGTAAAAGATGGATATGCCGAGGCAGAACTCACAAATCTCTTTCAATATCCGCCGGATCCACCTTCGGCGCCAAACTTAATGCATTCATCAGAAACTGGCCGAGCGCACTGCTCGGCTCCGCCTCTTCATCTAGAACGTTGTTCACATAATTGGACACCCGCTCCAGCATATCTAGGACGTGCTGTATAGCCCTCTCCAGACTCTCAATATCAGTGAGAATTCCCTGTGTCCTGTCCTCTTGATCTTTCGCCCCGGAAATCAGCTCCAGCCCGCTCTTCTCCGCCTCGCCATACTTGATCTCATACGGCACCGGAATAAAAAGACAGCTATCCGCCGCACGCTCTGCCGTCACACCAACAGGAGCAGAGATGTACGTCCTGGCCTCGACATCCTGGCCCGGGACCGTGCTGACAGTCAAATGCACCGCAGGATGCGGCCACGTGCCATCGCCCTGCTGGCCGTAGAAGTTCTGGATAAGCGCAGAAAACGTGTTGAGCTCGGCGCTGGTCGCGTACCAGCCGACCAGCACCTCGCGCGGGTTCGCGCGCAGGTGCAGCGCCAGCATCTGCTTCTGGTAGTCCATGTCGACCTCGACCTGCTCGGCGGTCTCCGTGTGCGGCACTGCGTAGCAGTTGCGGATCTCGACTTCGGTACCGTCTTCAGTGCGGGTGCCAAGCAGTGTGCCAATCACACGCTCCTGGTCCGGGTTGCGGCGCAGGGAGTGGTCGAGGATAGAAAATATGGCCTGGGTGGCAAATTAGCATCGTCCACAGGTGAACGAGGAGATATTGGCGTACTTGAGGCTGTATAACGACACTTAGTGGGGCGGTGGAGGGTTGCGCTCCCACGGGTGCTGGGCCGAGCGGCCGGGCGAGATGGAGGAAGGAATCGGTGTCCGCCATGCTGGGCTGCGCTTTTCAGGACGTTCAGCGCTGTTGGCAGGCTTTGAGGCGGTGAGTAGAAGGGTAGAAGGAAGCTTGCGTCTCTGATATTGTTGCGGTCGGTGACGCTTGGCGTTGTGTGGAATTTCCTCGCCAAAGATTTCTGCCCCTCACCGCCTCAGCTCCTCGTCGAAAAAAGTTCGGAGGTTTCGTGCTGGGCGTCGGTACACCACTATGGCGCCAATGCGAGGACGAGGAGGCTTCAGAGGACGTGGCCGTGGTCGTGGTCGTGGGAGAGGAGGGTTAGGATCTAGTTCAAGAAATGGGAAGAGAGATAATTTTACAACAGCTAGAATTGAAGAGCCAATGCCGCACGATGAGTAGGTTATCGAGATACATGTTAAAGTATTTGCATTGCTAACAGGTGCAGAGATTCTTCCGAGAAATATATTCATGAATCGGATGTTGAGGCTCCCTCGGACTCCCCAGACGAGACCACATCAGAAGATGACGAGGTTCCTCAGCCAACCATCCGACCTTACAATGCCCTCCTCCAATCTTTCCAGGACTCAGCAGCACAGGAGGGGCCTCGAAGGAAGCGAAGGAAACTTGAACACACTCCAGTAGAAGGACAGGAAATTCATGAAATGCCTCTACAATCAGAAGAGATTGATGATGCCGAACCAGGTGCGGCGGATGCAGAAGAGGTTGCTGGACCTGTAGAGATGGATGATGTTGAGGGCGATGAGGATGCCTCTGATCCATTTGAAGTACATTTCGCGAATACGGATGAGAACGAACTTTTAAGGAGGTTAAAGGCCATCACTGCAAATGACTGGTCTAGCCAGAGAATGCTAACAGCAAATTCCGGGAAATGCCTGGCTTATACACCTGGCGGTGAGCAGAAAGGCTCTGTGAAACGAAAAGCCAAATCTACGAAAGATTTGAAACTGAAGAAGCGGCTGTTTTCGACAGCTCATGAGATCATAGGAGAATTTGACAACCTGGAGCAAGCAATTGTACCCCATATCTTTGACTACCAGGATGTTCTCTTTGGGGCTAGGTCCGTTAAAAATGCCGAGCGTCTTCGCCAGATCACCTGTCTCCATGCACTGAATCACTTATTCAAAACCAGGGATCAGGTGATAAAGGATAACACTCGAGCTGCTAGAGAACAGGGAGGGGAAGATGTAGAGTACCGTGACCAAGGTTTCGCTCGCCCCAAGATCCTTATGCTTTTAGAGACCAAACAATCCTGTGTGAGAGTAGTGGACGCAATCACATCCTTGTGTGAATTTGAGCAGCAGGAGAACAAAAAGCGATTCCACGATACATTCGCGCAGGCTGAAGACAAGTTCTCGGATGACAAACCTGAGGATTTCCGAGAGTTATTCGACGGTAATGATGACAACGAATTTCGTTTGGGCATGAAATTCACGAGGAAGACAGTCAAGTATTTCTCGAAATTCTACAACTCAGACATCATTTTTGCAAGCCCCCTTGGCCTACGGAGAGCAATCGAGTCTGGGGACCCCAAAAAACAAGATTACGATTTCCTTAGCTCTATCGAAGTCGTGATTTTGGATCAAGCCGATGCGATGCTCATGCAGAACTGGGAGCATGTAGAATACGTCTTCAGTCATCTCAACCTACAGCCTAAGGATGCTCATGGATGCGACTTCAGCAGAGTGCGTAGCTGGTACTTAGACGGAAACGCTGTATATCTTCGCCAAACGATTATATTGTCTGCGTACCTAACACCAGAGCTCAACAATCTATTTTCGAAAAATATGCGAAATGTAGCTGGTAAAATCAAGTTCCAGCACGAGTATGAGGGTGCAATCATGGAAATCGGCTTGCAAGTCAAGCAGACTTTCTCCCGTTACGAATCGCCATCGCCAACAAATGACCCTGAAGCGCGGTTCAAATACTTCACGACAACAATCATACCATCTTTAAACAGGTACCCTATACCACCTGAAGGCGGCCAAGGTATTTTGATATTCATACCGTCGTATCTCGACTTTGTTCGCGTCCGAAACTATTTTACCACTTCGCAGGCTACCCAGAATATATCTTTCGGCGCCATCTCTGAATACGTCAAGCTCCCTGAGGTTCGCCGTGCCCGTTCTCACTTCTTGACTGGCCGCCACTCAGTTCTTCTTTATACTAGCAGAGCTCATCACTTCAGAAGATATCACATCAAGGGTGTGAAGCAGGTCATTATGTACGGTCTGCCAGACAACCCAATCTTTTATCAGGAGCTCGTTGGTGGGTATCTTGGCGCTACCATCAGTGAGGGAAAAGTTGACCCAACCGAAGCTGGAGTGAGAGCCATATTTTCTAAATGGGATGGACTGCGTCTCGAGAGAGTGGTGGGCACAAAACGGGTGGGAAGCATGCTAAAAGATAAGAGTGGGGACACATTTGATTTTATTTGAACAAAAGATATGTTTCAAATTTAAATTACTCTCTGTAAGAGCCGCACGGTTTTTGTACAAGCTCAAACCTGACGATCTCATATTGAGGCGGTGCAATACCCTAAGCTCAGCATGTGCCATTTCCTGAGTCTTGGACGGATTTGAGTCGGTATGTAAAATCAATTAGCAGTATAACATCTGTTTACAGTTCTTCATTTTGCGGCACCCCCGTAGCTCTACTTCTACAGGCCAACTCGTTCCAAGCAATCTTAATAGGCTGATCCGTTAATCCTCCAGCCAAATTTGGGCATCTTAATCACAGTTTTGCCTTTGCCTTTTCCGCTTGCCTGCTCAGCTTAAGAGCCTCTCGGACACCAAGGTCAATTAACACGTCTTCAGAACCACCTATCGAAGAGTCAGAAACTGCTGTGTCCTACAACAAGAGCTCATCGCCTTACCTGGAACAATCAATCCGGGCGTGCTTCGAAAAAAGGCTTCAACGCGGGCACCTTGGCCTGTTCTTGTGAGACCGAGTCTGAAAATATCAATACCGGTATCACGGGACTAAATTTTAAGAAATACTTACCCTCCCATGATCTCCACGCACTCGTTGGCATACTTGCCAACAATGCCACCTTCAACCTTTAGAAGCGCAGTCACCCCACCTAAGAGTCTCGCTCCTGTACCCAAACTCATCGTTAGCAACTCCATATAGTCAGGCAGTTCATAAGAAATACGCACCATCTGCTGTGCTCAAAAGCTCCAGCTCATAAACGACCTGCTCCGTCCACGCCTGCAGCGCCTCGACCTGCTTAGCCATATTCCCAAACTTATACCTGACCACGGGCTGATCAATCAATCTCTGCCTGAACGCCTCACGCTTCTGCGCCCAGGCCATCGCATCTTGCATGCTTGTCCAGCACCCACGAAGTGCCTGAAACACAATCCACAGTCGCTCGTGGTTGAAATTCACCATTGTCTGCCGAAACCCTGCGTCTTCGGCGTCGATAAGGTACTCGGCGGGCACTTTGACGTCTTTGAAAGTCATGTAAGTGGTTGAGGTTAGCCTCCCGGCACCGATGGAGATGGGGCGCGTTTTTAAGCCTGGGAGGCGCGGTATCAAGATCATGAAAATGCTTTCAGCGCCGGGGCCGCCGGTACGGACTGCCGTCTTAAGAAGACAAGGTCAGGGTGACTGCAAATGGAAAAGTAGCTAGGGGGAAAGGCTTACCATGAAGTAGTCAGAGGACATGCCGTTAGTAATCCAGTAGGTGATTATCAGCATTCGTGCAAGCGCTGTCATGGAAGGATGGACTTATCTTCTTCTCACCATCACGATATAGTGCTTACCATCGGGTGTCTTTTCAGCCGCGATAGTCAAGTTGCGGACGTCGGAGCCACAGGACGGCTCAGTAACTGCGAGGCAGATCTTCTTCTGGCCACTGAGTATTTCGGGCATGACCCTGTAGAGGTCTGGGATACTCCTCGGGGCAAAACTGCTAGGAACGATCTAAGAGGAAGTACACATACTTTGCCTGAAGCGCTGGACTTGCAAATGCCCTCAAAGGTGGCGCTCCTACAGTCTATGGCACAATACTCATTAGCATTCTTTCGTCGCTTTCTCACTCCTTGACAAACGGGCTGAACATCAACCTACCAATCCGATAAACAAGCTTTCGATCCCTCCTCCTCTAACCAGTTCATCCTACAGCACAAAATCATGGAACCCGTCCCACTCCTCAGCCTTAATCCCGGCAATAATAGGGTACTTGGCCCATTCTGGCGGAATTGACTTTCCCGCAGCGATTGGGACTAGCAGGCCGGCTTTAGCACATTCTTGGTACACTTCGTCGGGGATTTTGCCGGCCGCTTCCCATTCTTCGGTCTTTCCAGCGAAGTACTTAGAGTGAGAAGGCTATTGAATCAGAGACCCGCGGCCGAAAGAGGAGAGGAAGTGAAGGAATAATGAAAGTATCTACCTCCTCAGTCCATTTTCGGACGTAGTCGCGGAGCCTTCGGTGGCCATTCTTGTAATATGGAGACGGGTGGCCAGTATACCTTTAGAATTGTTAGTATTTTGCGATCTTTGCAAGAGGAATAGAGCCAGTTTCGTGGGTCTAGACGAATGTAGAATGCTTACCAGCTTGGCTCAGCCCACAGAATCGTGCTCCCGTAAGGCGCGGTAGTCATATTGAGGGCTACAAATAAGATTGGCTTTGAGAAATAGTAAATGGTTTCAGTGTGCTGCTGCAACGCCATGAGGCTTATGCGGGACTGTACTTATTTCTTTATTAAAATCCTTCGGGGGTTGATGGGGGCTCAACGATCGCGTCTCAGTCAATGCGGAGCCCGTGAAAGTAGTGTCCCCGGAGCTCGCTACGGGCAAGTTGGAGTCGATTGAGTGGTTTACAATAATATTTTGTTGCATTCTTGCTTCCATCATACTTCATGTTCTCCACCGGCCCGTAAACTAAACGATCTTGCGCAGAAAAGCTTTCTGACACGTTAGTTAGGATTTACACTGAGAGCACTCGACTACTATAATCCCTCTCGTCGTCAGCCTCGTCATCAACCTTTCGCCACCTATATAAGGAGGCTCCAAAACTTCATTTCAATAAGAGAGAGTTCTCATTCTTGATCGTCCGTTCGACACCTCTGTTATCACTAAAGGGAAGAACCACCTGTCGAACAGGACGATCAAGAGTGAGAACTCTGGTTTATTGCGAGAGGCTCTGGAGCCTCATTAAACACACGAGTTAGATGAGTCATATGCACCCCTGATCTAAGCTTGATATCCCTTAACCCGTTAGAGTCCTACACTAAGGTCGCTTAAGTTCGCGACTAGATTTCATTGGGTATCTTTCGTTAATCCAGATACTTTAATTGGCTGATAATCGTTGGACGAATTTTAACGGGTTAAGGGATAGGTGTGTTGTAGTGATCAAAGCCAGGCCGACACCACCTCATTCTTTCGGGTTTCTCCCTGTACTCAAGATATACCCTGCATCATAAAGCCAAGCTCATTTGAATTTTTAGAAATGCCGCGCCATGTAGAAAGAAAATACTCTTTGGACGATAAACGCTGAAATTACAACAACTATCCTACCCAATGATCCAAACGCCTCGGTCTTTACACCCCCAGCCACACGCGCAAATACCCTTCGATCTTCTTCGGTCATTATTGGCTCGGATAGTAAAGCATCAGCCTCTAGCCCACTCCTAACAATGCTGCTTCTGTTGTACCAAGTGGAGGGATTGCGATCGGCACGCTGCCTGTCAAGCTCGATTTGCATAATCACCACTGCGAGTCTATACATGCGAGCTAGTATACGCATCTCTTCCTTGGTTATTAAGGGTGTTGAAGTGACCCTAGTTCGGACCCTACCAGCAACAAGTCCTGCTCGAGCTAACGGTGTGAGAGTATTCGTTGGCTTGGTCTTGGGCCTTCTTGACGCGCTTGTTAGCTCTTAAAGCAGATGTAAGTCGAGGACACTTGCCTCTTTGGTGCAGGGCCCACAGGAGATAGAGGTGCTCTAGGCTTGGGATGGAGAGGCAGTGGGAGCAGCCTGCCTATGTGAGAACCCCTTTGGCTAGTTGTGCTATGAAACCCCCGCTTGGGGGAAACATATATCCAGAAACATAAAGACGGTAGATTAACCAGACCACGCCGAAATAGTGGATGCTGCATAGCCATGATTTGTTTAGGGCTAGTAATAGTAGAGTGAGTAAGTATGGGCATTGGTATCTGGGAGAGAAGGAAGTAGCATCTCCAAGGACCGATGAGGAGTGGCTCTATGTTTCTGCCTTCTTGGATGCAGGGGAATGCCTTGTGTTACACAGTTTCGCAAGGGCGACATGTATTCAAATGTGACATATCAATAATCCCCATCATAAGACATTCCTAACGTAAATACATTTCATCTACTACCCTCGATCAAATCCCGAAAGATGCTGTTGACCGGACAATTCAGAATGAGAACTCTGTCGATTCAAGCTGGCTCTAGAAGCTTTCTATATACGTAAGGTAGGTGCAGGCAACAGAAACAGGTGGTGAGACATAGTGGTAAGCAGCAGGATGGGAGTCATAAGGTAGGTAACTGAAACAGGGTAAGCAAATCCGATCTAGGTCAACACCCCCCCCCCCTAGCTGCTCAGTATTGACTCAGCAGATGAATAGGAAGCCAGAGCAAGAAAAGTCAATATAGCCAATTTGGTGTTGAGTTAAAAATCTTCCATATAGTTACCTTGCCTAAAAATCGTCCAAATTGAATTAAATTTGATCCTGGATATCAACGAAGTTCGATTGTCGAACGAACGCCTCGTCCTTTTTGATGTGTCAGAGCCTTCGTTAAGCCGTCTACAGCCATGTTAAATGTGGCGTCCATTTGACCTTGATCCTTCCTTTCTTGAACTTCTTCATTAGCTCTTCCTTGAGGGCCTTGAGCCTAGGTAGTTTCTCTCGGCTGCATACAGCCGTGATATCGTCGACATAGAAGACTATCAGCCAATCGTTGTAGTAGAGGCATGGCTCGCCTTTGACAGGCTTCAGGCTTCAGGCAGTCAGTGTCTTTGTAAAGTCGTTATACCAAAGTAATAGTGAGCGTCGAAGGCTATAGAGAGCTCTCGGCTCGAGCAGCTTCTTGCAAGGAATGCTATTTAGTAGACAGGCCTTTATTCGCGTGCATTAGGCCTTCGTTATAATCACCCCCCAGAACGATCGGCAGATCCGTTCTGGTCCTGCATATTTGGAGGCGCATATTCCTTAGTAATTCCTTCGACGGCTATCCAAGCTTTAGAGTCGCCGCCATTTCGTAATAATCGTTTGGGTAGACGCCGTCTTCTGAGCGACAGTCTCTACCTCATTCATTCGAGCCGCACATTCGACCGTCGTTGGCCCTTTCAAAATCGTTTCAGTCACTGACCGCGGGGGGTGCTCAATCGCCTCCTCTCCTGTACATGTCAGTCTATTCCCATCTGCCTTCTAATCCACCAGAGGCTCTCTGTTTCAGTTCGTGGTATTCAAGGGTTGACAGATTGCTGTGCCAACCGCAATAGGCGTACGTCTGTCGATCGCCATAGTATAGTAGGTTGTTCTTATTGTCCCAAAAGACTCCATGCTCATTAAGCTTTTGAAGACAGACCAGGCTCGTATGAAAGCTCGGTATATACGCTGCATTTGAGAGTGTGATCGTCTCCTTTCCTTTAGGTGTATTAATCGTGACTTTGGCTGTTCCAAAGCCTTTGATCGGCTCCAGTTGAGAGCCTGCATATATAAGCTCCGTGCTCGGACGGATATCGCCGACGAACCTTGCTCGGTTGTTGATGATATGTAGCGTGGTTCCTAAGCCTAGGATTACACTGTCCCGAAGATCGTAGTCGGAGGTTGTAGCTCTTACTTGGTGAACAGGTAAGTTCCCATTCGGCCTCTTGTCGACGCCCTCCAGCTTCTTGTCCTGCGGAGCTCGCCTCCGTGCTCTGTCTATTTTAGCCTTCAGTTCTGGTGGCGTATCAGCGATCTTCTGATCGATTGTCTTCTGAACTGACTTGGTCGGTTTCCACCGGCTCGGTCGATTGACCTCATTTAGATACCAGCAATCGTAGTAGGGGTGAGGCCCGCCGCATACACATGGCGCCCTTGGCTCCATCTTACTGTCTTCCTTTGATGACTCAGTTGACTCTCCCTTGAAGGTAACTGCATAGGATCCTTGTGGGATCTTGCCTTTCTGGGCAAGCTACATGCGACGGTAGTTTCGGTGCATTTCGACTAGTTCGAAGAGGCTAGGAAGCCTCTCCTTCTTCCACTTAAGTCTTTGAAATCCGTTCTTCCAATATTCCGACCAGCTCGGGGTGATTGGTTCGACTGCATATACGAAGTCTTCTACCGATCGATCACCGTCTACCTCCGGCAGACTCAACTCCTTGCACTCAGTATACACCTTCTCCCACTCCTGCAGCCAAGTCTCGTAGTTCTGGTTCTTTGGCGCCTCTTTCAGCCGTGTATACTGGGTGGCGACTTGAAGCTTTCGGGCGTCGTCAGCCGGAGCACCCGTTGCTTGAGCGAGGCGAGCATGTCGTAGGTGGTGTTGCATTTAAACGTATGTATAGGATAGGTTCGAGAGACCGTGCTTTGTATTTGAAATCGCAAGGCGTCAATCGCTGACTCCTGCTTCTTGAAGGTGCTGAGGTCGCTCTTGTAGCCGATTCTTGGAAGTTCTTCTTTCCCGTGCTCGTCAAGCTCCGTGACTTTTGACTTCCTAGGATTGACGACCGTCACTGACAGTTGAGTCGGTTCTTCGAGTACTAGAAGCTCTTCAAGGTATGGCAGTGAGGCAAAATTGCGATAGGATTTTAAAACTGACTGACTGCCTATATCTAACTTCTTATATAATAAAGCTACGATATTGCCATAACGTGGAGGCGATAGAGAAGATAAAGAGCTTTTACCTCGTAGTATTTTGGAGATAATTAGACGTAAAGAAGTATGTAAGGTATGGCAGTGAGGCAAGATGAGGCAAGACTGCAACAAAACTTTGAGCTACCACCAAAGCTAGGACCATAAGCTCTCGGACTCTCGGTGGAGAATTCGTTGGATAAGGAGCAGTATGCCCGCACATACGTGTATTGCGCCCCCGGGAGTCTGATTTATGAGATGAGATAAGGGTTACGAAGCGATCAGCCAGCGCCCCGATCGAAAACCTAAATCTACGCCAGTACCGCCGAACCAATGGTCCAATCTTCACCTCACCAAATGCCATTTCCGTTCTCGAACCAGAGCACTTTCTGTAATAAACTGAGCTGTGACTAAGTAGACTGAGACTGAGCTGTGGCTGTGTAGCCCTGGGTTGAGGCTGAGCAGCCCGTAACCAGCCCCTAGCAACCCTAAGCACACCTCTCCGAGCCTTTCCTCAAAGCCAGATACTTGCAGACTAGCTGTAGCATACTAATGGGAACCGCGTAGCCACAGTAATAAATATCAGCCATGGACCATTTGCCACTCGATGGGCGAGAGGCACCCATTGTTGTGTCCTATCTCCTCCCCGATAATTTTTCATACGATGGCGGAGATTTTAACGGCTATCCTGAGCGTAATGGTTGGGATTTCGACATGTGGCGAAACAACGATCGCACACACAAACATATCAACATTGAAACCTGGCTCGGAAAGATCAATAGGCGATCGGAAGAGCTTGCGCCATTCCTCCAAGCATAGCTTTTCTTTGGCCTGATTGCCTGCTGTCTCAATACGCAAATCAACGTGAATGATTTTACGAGGGTTTCTGAAGATGGCCAAAGGAAATTCATTACAACTGCCAAGCTGGAAGTCTATTTTGCCGACTTTTTCTTGCGCTTCCCTCCTCCCGAGAATGACGATGAACGAGAGAGGGTTTTTGCAGAGCGAGAGGAGAAAACGGCAGAATTTAGGGCTACCATGTCCGCAGCATCCCAAATCTTTGAAGTTCTTAGAGGTACAATCGAACGGGGAAACCCTCCAAATGTTGGGAGGCTGGAAGAAGTACATTTCGTCGCCACTCTCATCGGAGCATTATCTACTATTGTAGCCTGGGCATACACGGGTCGTGAAAACCGGCATCTACTAGGCATCGGATTTGGCCGGTCTCCATTAATCTTGAATCGTTTTCGGAACAGCGGATGGTGTCCCAATGCAATAAACCGGGTTACTGCAAAGTTCTCCTTTGACATGCAGGCGTATGTGTATGCTCTCGGCACGGTGCGTACATTGCAGAATCACAAGAAGTGCACGATAGGCTATTGTTTCGCAAACCAGGCTGGAGAAAGCTTCGAGCCAAAACATCTCGTCCATTCTCCATTAGGCTGTAAGAGCGGTGACTGCGAGTTGATTGCAGCCCCCATAGCGGAAGTGGTCAAGGTTCTCCAGGAAGGTTTTATCCCAGTACTTGAAGTCCAACTGACCGCCGAAACCAACAACTCTCCGTCTTTTCGGGTGAAGAAGGCTAGTAAGAGTATTCCATACATTGCGATCTCGCACGTATGGGCTGATGGACTGGGCAATTCTCGAGCGAACGCCATACCAACGTGCCAGCTCAACGCTTTGCTGCGATCCTTTCAGAACATTCAGGACAACCACAACAAAAAGATGGGAAGAGAATGGGACGGAAGCATGATGGCATTTTGGCTTGACACACTTTGCATTCCTGTCGAAGATAAGTTCAAGCATCTTCGAGACTTCTCTATACAAAAGATGCATGAAATTTATAAGGAATCGCACTCTGTCCTCGTACTCGACCATGATTTTTCCAAAATGGCAAGAGAGGCTAAACTCTGCGAAGTCCTTAGCCGCCTAGTATTGAGCGGCTGGATAACGCGGCTTTGGACTTTCCAGGAAGGCTCTCTACCGCCTCTACTCTATCTGCGAGTACGAAACGGCGTGATAGATGTCGATAAACTTCTGGTGTCTTATATTCATCGCAATTATAAAGACTGGGTGGTTTCAAGACCGATAATGGATACTCTTACCAAGAATTGTATGTCTCTTTACTTGGCCGTGATGCCACGGAGGTCAGGCACGACATTTAAGAGCAAAGAATACAAGCAAGATGACGGCGATCAATTTATTCAAGACACCGTTTGGTCCATGTCTTGGCGGATGACTAGTCGGCCGGGCGACGAGACCGTCTGCATAGCTACCTCCCTAGGCTTCGACCCATCTGCAATCCTAAGAATTAAGCCACCGGAACCGCGAGAAGACCTTCCAGACGAGAACAGCCAGAAAGATCTGGAGAGGTTCCAGGAAGAGCGCATGGTAGAGCTTTTGAAACTTCTTCCATCGATTCCTCTAACCATTCTCTTTGCTAACGGTCCCGGGCTGACCAAAAAGGGTTTTCGGTGGGCGCCGAAGACCCTTCTTCAACCGAAAACAACGATTGGCCCAGGAATTCCAACTGTTCGCCCTAGGCTATTGAATGGAGAGTACGAAAGCCCGAAGGCTTACCTGCACCCAGGTGACAAGGGCCTTGTCGTATTTATTCCGGGCATCCGTATCCCAAAACTTGATGTTAGTAAAACACGGTGGGAAATCATCTGCCCGGGCGGCGTCATGTTCCGTGCGGGTAACTTTTTCGACGACAGTCTATTCACCAAGACGACTATACTAAGGAATGTTGCCATCATAATGCCAACTCTTCCAGGCCAACTGGCGCGCGAATTCGACACAGAGGATCGAGCATTTTTAGTAGCCATTAACGGAAAGAGCTTGAATCCCAGAGCGCCGAGATTCAGTTTGAAGATGCTCACTGTTGCGCTTATTATTGGCCCCGCATTTATAGAACGTAACGCGGCAGCGGCGTTGAAGGGTCAACGAAGCAATGCATATAAAGTATCAGGGGAGTTGATAAAGCCAAGGTGGTGGCTTCTGGATCAAGACTACCTGGAAGACTGAGAACAACAATGCACCGCTGAACCATCGAAAATACTCTTGTAACCAGAAGTGGACTTAATCAGGTGTATTCTCCCTACATAAAGTAATCCAAACGGTTAGGACGATAGGGGGAGCTACTAATTGACGCTAGCGCTATCTTTTTGATTCAATTATTTCGATACGACGTCTCGGTATCAACCGAAGACATTCCAACCCCAATTTCTAAGTACTTTAACTTGTTTTCATCACCCAAAATATTATCTTGGGGGACCTCACCCATTCACTGCGTCCAGTATCCTAGAGCGAATTCATCCAAGGAAACCTACTCTTCAAGAAACCTGACTGTGAACCTCTCAACTAGATCATCCAGCTGAGTGATGATATCCAACTCTTCTCTTTGTGGTTTCTCCACCTCATTAAGAGGTGTCATCTAGATCATTTGGGATGGGTAATCGTCCAGGTCCCAGTGACAGCACTCGAAGCTGCGGCAGGTATGTGTTAGACCTAGAGCATAGAAAGTAATGCCTCAAATAATCGTCTCCACTAGGAGTGCAATCTTCATCAGAGGGTTTTCTGCCCGCCGAAGGGAAGTTACAAAAGCACCAAGGATTTGAATGATGCCGTCAAATATCCCCGTATTCAGGGTTTAGCGACTATTTTCGGCGCATCTTGTAAAGCCTCCCAGCATACGTGAAAGAGGGGTGTATCAAGTTGGAGAACATCTGTAGTGGCATGAGTCTTCCGTCCTAAGTTTCAAGCTCAGAAATGGGCAGTACTGAAGCTCCCGAGGCCTAGATAGTATCCAAGAATCTAATATCCTGTGAATCGCTCGGTACCTTTGCGTTGAATGTTCTTCAGCCGCCCGACTAGCAGTGACACTGAAAGGTACCGTTTTGAGAAGATTTGTACCGTTTCGTACTTGAAACTCTATAACTTTCAGAAACGGAGTAGCCGTGGTCAGCACATGCCGTGGTCATTAACGGTGTCATGCTGCACCGTCACGAGGTCCTAAAACCGGCCCTTGTTGTGTCTCGTGTAGAGTTGACAAGCCTCACAAGAAGGTGTGAAATAAGGGAAGACCTGGATAGCAAATGTTGTAGGGGATACTTGGGCAATCTCTTTGAGCTCAGCGATGTGCACGTGATAGTGCGCGGGCCACCTTGTAGATATCTTCTCGGGGCCATCGAGCCCCTTAGATTTTTCTCCATAGAGCCTTTCATATATATTTTCCGCCAGCCTAGTTAGTGGCCTAATAGCAAATAATGCTCGAGGCCCAAAAATGGGACTAGCTATAAGTAAGCAAAGCCTGAGCAGGCTGAGGAGAGGCTGAGCCAAGATTGAGCCAGGTAACAAGTGGCTTACGCCTGGAGATCGGTCTGCTGAAGATCAGCCAGGCTAGACTTGATTAATAACCCACGTGAGTTTGCATAATTGTATTTGTCCGGAATGATGAAGTTTATCTCTCCCTCAGCCCTCCTAACTATTCAAACTTCTCTAATACATTGGTACGACATATTGGCGTCGCGGTCAAGCGCCTCCGGTCCAAGTAAAGTGAATGATTTGATGTACAGGATTTGAAACTTCGATGAGCCAGACATACTTTCGGGAACATGCATGGAGTGGCTGAAGTAACCAAAGGGCCAACGAACTTATGCCCAGGTAGAAGTAGGATTAAGTGTTTACATACCGCCTGCTCGAGATTCCTTGCTGTGCAATGTTCCTTCTCTCCTTAATCCTCTCAGTAAAGCGCTAATGACATGCGGTATTGCTCGGAAACCGGAGCCCTGTCTGTATTATGGCATTAGATTTCCGTAAAATTTCCTTATGCCTTTAGACTATGCGGTCAGCTAAAGTCATTTTTCTGTCTTATTGGTAGCGCGCATATAACATATCCCCTTGTCGATAACGGTTATGACGATATTATTAGCAGCTTGAGCTGAGATTTTAGCTGCAGGGGTCCGTTTGCTCAGATCGGATATTGGAAACTCCTCGACGTATGGTAACTCGCTTCTCTACATTTGACCGAATTCGAAAGTAAGTTTGCTCGGGGCCAGTGCTACTGACTTAATTTACCATGCGATATTTTTCTTGTCGAGGCAAGAACGAAAGAATCCTTACAGGAGCATACCAATGGCCCTTAAGAAAATGCTCTCCATGGTGGGCACAAGATACAAACATCTAGGGAATTCGCCCATATAATCGGTGGCGGCTTCTTTCATGTCGTGATAGTAGGAGGTATTTTATTTTAATATCTGTCTTGTTCATTCCTCTCCTTGTTGTGTGTTCCAAATTTGCAAGACCTAGATTTCGGCGTTGGAAATAATGTTTGTCTCATGCTTTTTACTTCCGGGGTTTGAAGTTATTTTGTTCAAGAAGCTACACGGTGAACTCAACCAGTGAGGTGCCGAAAACAGGAAACATAATGCCGACGAAAAGTGACGAGGAATCAATAACAGCTGAAAATGGGCCAGATGTGGGCCAAGGGTCGAGTGCTGAGGATGCGATCGAAGTTCAGAGCAACGTCATGGCCCTAGATGGGGATTTGAGAAGAGAATTTGAAACTTGCGTCATTGCAGTTCTAAAAGCTCGCAAGAGAGCTAGGGAGGCTATTGAAGAATATGGTATTTTTTTGGTTTCAATAACAGTTAGTTCGTCATACTAAGATTACTTTAGTGGCTCGCGCAGGTTACACCCCGGCCCAGGCAGGTTCGTCTCCATCAAATAGCCAGAATTCCCTAAGCCCCTCCGCAAAAAAATGCTACCTTACTCTTTCGCATGCTAACGAGGCTGTCTCTTCAGGACCCCACAGTTTGACGCGACTCAGATTTTCGATCAATTTATGCGATAGAGTTCCCCTCCACCATCTCATGATGTCCATACAACCTCACCCAAGACTGTCTGACCCTGGAGCTCACCTGAAGCATGTCTGTGCATTATTCAGACTTGAAACAGAGGACCTTGACAAACTCGCAGATCGATTTGAAGTGTTGAACGCCATTCTGATAGCGGCAGAGTGGAACATAGAGTAGGACGGTTGCGACGAAACATCTGCACGCTACCTCGCATCCCGGCCTGTCTTTACCCCTTCTGTTCCTTATGATAAGTCAAAGGGTTGCTAAGGTTTGAGATGCGGCGTTGGGATAGCACTGGATTGGGCTGGATCGGATGCCTGAGATAGTAGTAGTGAATTATCTCTTCCATTGGTGAAGACTATCCGTAGAGAAGCTATTTAGGATGCATAAGTTCCCCACGATATGTATCCTAACTCTTGATTTGCTCATATGAAAGCTCTTCATATATATCATATATTGAGCGACAAATGAGGGAAATCGTTCCCGTGAGCGTTGCGCCTGCTCCGCATCACATCGGCGAGCTCTGACTGCATCACCGAACACCATCCGCATCCACGTCAAATCTTGAAAAACACATAATCATTTACTTTGACAGCGTCTAAATATCTCCGGGCTTTCTGAAACGATAATTGGCCATTGTGCTGTCGATATCCACGCGACAAGTCTTCCAGACTCTCACAACCCAGCAAGTCCCGCACGCATAGCTCCGTGATGGGCTTCACAACCGGCTTCGTATGTTCCCTTGTCTTCTCTCCCATATTCCCCTATCTATCCTAATTGCCGATACACCCAAACACCCAGCTAACTCTCCTCGCTGTAGATCGGTGGCCTGACGCTCACCTCCGCAACCCTCTATCTCACCATGTCGCTGCATACACGCAACCGGCTTCAACAAGCCGCCCTCCTCCGACAGCAATCCCTTATCTTAACCAACATCGTGGAACCGAGGCCGGAGCCCCCACCACCGGCAGCGAGGATAGCGCAAGCAGGCATGGTGGAGACAGCCAAGGATCGTTGGAACGGGGAGGTGGAGGGCCTAGTGAGGAGAGTACAGGGGGTTGATTGGAGGAGCGTGAGGGAAGGGCTGGAAGATAGGTTAATGAGTGCCTGGGGGAGGATGAGGGAGAAGGGAGAGAAGCCTTGAGAAGGGTGAGGCAAGGATTATAGGAGCAAGGCCAAGGAAGCGGAATCAATAGCATAACATGGCTGAGGAAGGAGTTTGAAGGAGTGAATGAGGGATATTGTTACCGGTAAGCTGGAGCTGAAGCAGAATTGGAGATACCCAGATTTACTGCTCTTCATTGAAAATATATTTAGGTTGTACAGGGTATGATGTAGATTGAATACAAAGTTGTACATATTAGGGCAATGCTCACAGTAGGAATGCCCTTGAAACCGTATGTGGCTAGGATTGGGTTTGGAGCTTGTCTAGAAATACTCAGGGCGTTTCGATAATACCAGGACTTCCCCACTCTATCAGTCCACTTTCATTGGGTAGACCACGCCCCTGCTCATGTGTGTTTCCAAGCAACTCCACTTTCACCAATTTAGGAGTACTTAGGATACAATCTTAGTAAAATCCAAGTGTAATGCCACGCTGTGTATAAAGAGCACTAGGTCAATCTCCGGATCCCACGCCCACACCCCCGTCTTTCGTCTATGTGTTGGGAGGAACGGAAGGTTTGAGAAGCTGGAGGCAGTCATAAGTTGGTATTTTGGAGCATTCTTGGAGCATTCTTAAACTAGGATCTAAGTTAAGATAATGGAGATCGCGGAATTGGGATACTCTAAGAATTTATAGATGTGAAATGATAAACCGGAGTCGACGCTTTAATTTACAGACAGGCAAGCTGGTATAGAGTATAGAGATCCAAACGCCGGTGACTTTGGCTTCTAGCAATTCTATGCTTCCCTCCTGATATCAACAAGGTACAAAGGTATCTCGCCAAGTGAGCGGGAAATATTTACATCATGTCCAAGCAGTAATGCACCGCCTGAGAACGCATCACATGCCGCAGGAAAAGAGTATTCCATGAACTCGAATGCATCGGATGACTATAACTTGCATAAACATATATTGCTTCATTACTTAGTGGCACGTTGAAAGACGGTCTCCTTAGTCGAGTTTAAATCAAATGCGTCCCTCCCATCCACGTCTCTCTGAACTATAGAGCCGTGAGATGCAGTATTGAGATCAAGAGGAAGGGCAGGCTGCGGCCCCTTCCCAGGATCCTCTACATCTTTGGTGCCAGCTCTTCTCCATCTCTTTTCTGGTTCTGAGTTATCAAGCTTTGCTTGCTGGGTCTCCGCACTCTGTTCAAGAGCACTCATCAACCCTTTCCGATCCTGAATTTGTCCCAGGTCATGAAGTGTTCTCGTATTCAGGATGATCCCATGTTCTTGGACACTCCTCATAACTTCACCGATTTTCTCAAGATTCTGCGCTTGCGCATATCCGCGGAGAAGAGTTGACCACGTAATGTTGGTGGGCTCCAGATTTCGTTTCTTCATAAGCCCAAGGACTCTTTCTGCAGCAGCCATCTGCCTGAATCGTACAAATCCATTCATAAAAATGGTCCAGGAATACACATCTGGTAGCGCTGGGCTGATGGAATGCTGGCCTCTTTCATGGACAGCGGTGGGCATCAGCTCAGTAGTCATATCTCTGATAACCTGTGTGGCATTCTTGAGCATGGATTCTCTGGAACAGAATGCGGCAAGGAAAGCGTTGTATATATGGGGTTTTTCGGCAAGTTGCGCAATGTGCGGGTGCCCTATTTGCACCAATTCTCTAAACCTCCAATATATTCGGTACAGTTGTGCGTCGCTGGTTTCTTCTCCCCTGCACTGAAGATCTGTTGCTATTATGAGATATAATGACATGCAACACGGTGCCATTCTATCAATCCAAGTCTCCGAGGCGAAAGTAGGAGCCAGGATCTTCATGTCAATAAGAGGCCAGGGGCTGAAAAACTGGCAGTAAGCCTCAGTAAGGATTTTGAGTGTGTACCTGTTGTTTCGTCGCTGTTGGCACACATAAAGATAGTGCATATACTCAGTTGCAAGCCATGGGTCTTTCAACTCTTTCGCCATCTGCGCGCAATGATTTGCAAAGTCCTGAAAATTTTCTGGATTGTCGCTTTCTTTGCACCCTTGTAGGAGGATCGAGTACGTGAAGCTATTTGGTGCCACCCCGTTTTCTTCCAAGAGGTTGAAGACGCGAAACGCCATCTGGATGTCTCCAGCCTCTACAGCATTATGAATTATGACGGTATAGAGATGGATGTTGAATCTCACACCCATTTGTAAAAGCCCCGCTACAATATCGGAAGTAGCATGATATGAATTACCACCTATAACACTTCCACGAATGACAGAAGTACAACTTTGCTTGAAAATATCCGTAGATACGACCGCTTCGGCAGTTGCACCCTTTTTGAGCGCATCTAGGCCAAGCTCATATTCACCCCCTTTTCCGAAAGCACTTGCGAAATGTAAGAGCGTGTACCAACGAAGTCGCACGTTCTTAGAATATAGAAAACCATAAAGGGTTTTAGCTTCTTCAGGGCTCGCTATAGCTAGGAGAAGATGTATTAACTCTTGAGAAATCGAATTTCCAAATTCCGGTGGAGTTGATTGATATATATTAAAGAAGGCTGAGAGGATATTAGGAGTAATTTCGACCGCACCGGTATTTTTCATCTTTTCCACTTGAATCCGCGCAAGGAACTCTAAAGCGTCTGATACAGCAATTGCTGGAGGAAACGGGTGAACGTTCGTAACTTGCAGAAATAGGAGGGCGCGGTTAGGACATTTCTGCAGCAAATATAGTAGGATATGGGGCCAGATGGATGCTTTGCTTCTTCCAAGGCTTTCCCAAAGCTTCTGCTGCTCCTCTGCAGAGATGTCTGACGGGTAGAAATCCCGCGCCCAATCTTCGCTTTTGGGATGCAGTCTTAGTCGAACTCGGTTGCTTCGATAGCGTAGCCAAGGATCAAAAGGCCTGTTGAGAACCGCAAAGCCATCCATCCATATTCGTTCGAACGTCCGCCATTCCTGCTTACGCTTGACGATGTTTAATGTCTTCGGCCTTTTGAGAAGGAGTACAATAAGCCGACGTTGCCGCAGCCGTACCCAGGATATCTGTAACGCTTGTTTCTGCTGTTCCTTGTTCCCTCCTAGTAAAGACTTATATTGCCCCAATTGCTCACGGGTAAGACGGATAGCATTGAGACGCCGCAACTGCAGTGAATATCTAGTTACGGGGCTCTTATTTACTGTTTTCGTTGATTTGCTATACGGCGCAAGCCCTGAACAGGCCTTGGAGCCTCTGATTAGCCAAGATCTTTGCTTTCGAATGTAAGGATGCCGTGGTTTGGCTTTGGAAGGCAAAATTAATCGACGCAACTTCGTTTTCGAGGGTTCGGCTGTGGGCGTATAGTTTCTAATTTGACTGCGTATGAAGCTCGAGATCCCAGAGTACTGAGGGATGGTGTTGAGGGACAACAAATGTGAAGGGGGAAATCTCCTGGAGCGACGATGCGAAGACATTTGGCGTTGGTTTACTGATTTCCTTGCGTTGATAGATGCTGGGATGGGAAATCTTTCAGGCGCGTCGGAGTCTGGGTCGGGTGTCCCATCTCCTGCGTGATATTGACCCCCTAGTGACCTAATCCTTCTCTTTGTCTCTTGTGTCTCCTTTTCCGCCTGTATGGAGTTGCCAGAATTCCATCTTCGGGTTTGAGTCCAAGCCGTGGATGGGGGAAGAAGTCGAGGAGCGAGGAAGGGGAGAACAGATAAATCAGTGCTGGCGAGACATCCGACATTGGTGATTCGGCTAGGGGGCATGAGCGAGTGGAATTCAGGGTTCTCGTCGGTCCATGGTTGTCGAAGTAGTTCTGAAGGAGAGCTTGGCGATGTAAGTTTGAAGTTTCGCTCCCCAAAATCAATTCCTGTGGCTTGAGCTTGCTTCAGCCACTAAGCTTAACACCGCCACACCGCGAACTTTCTTCAATCCAGCTTGGATATCACGGATTCACCAATCCCCGGCATGCCTCTATGACTAGACGCGCTTGATAGCTTGTCTTGCGCTAGGTGGCCCACCAACCTATCTCTACTACAACTATCATATTTTCATTTCCGCTAGGAGCTTCAGGTTGCCTTCGCGAACCCACTATTACCACAATGTCCTCCCACGATAGCCTTAATGCCGCAGCCCAAGACCGTAAAGCCCGCCTTGCTCAACTGAAATCCCTAAAACGCAAACAACTTTCCTCTACTGATGAACTCACTGACGCTTCTTCTAACGCTCTCGTCCACACCGAGTCCGCCTCGCTACCTCCAGTAACAGCGACGTACCTTTCAGGCCGCAACTATGACCCTGAAACTCGGGGTCCCAAGCTTGGTTTCGAAGCCCCTCCTGTCGTGGATCCCAATTCTACCCTTGAAGCGCAGGCAGAGGCATTAGCAGCAGAAACCCGTGCGGCTGCTGAAGCAGAAGAAAAGGCAGACAAACCGCTCGATTTATTCAAACTACAACCCAAAAAGCCGAATTGGGATCTAAAAAGGGATTTAGATGCGAAAATGAAGGTTGTGGATGTGTGGACTGAGAACGCGATTGCGCGGTTGGTCCGGGAGAGGATCGAGGGAGCGAAGAGGGCGCAAATGGAGAAGACTAGGGGAGGAGGAACAAATGTAGGGGCAGACGGGGAGGGTGAGGAAGTTGGAATGGAGGGAGCAACGTTGGTGGAGGCCATGCATGTGAGAGAGCGTGAGGAAGAAGAAGAAAGAGGTAGGGAAAGGGAAGACGATATGGACGTTTCGTGAGCAGAGACGGTTCTAAAAGGTGTTATGGCGCCCTGGGATTCATTGCATTTAGGAAGCACTAAAGTGTGTGCTATTGCAGCGCAAAGGGTGCAAGTAACTTTTACGATAGGTCGAGTTCTCTGATAAGTAGTTTACGAGCGATACCATGATATTTAAGAGATAACATTTAAGGGACTAAGGTAGTGCTACAACGCTTTTGCGTCCATATTAAGGTGAAGTATCCAAACCAGTGTGCAAAAACCAAGCGCATCCTTGAGGCACTCCCAAGCAAGAGCAGAACCTGGATAAAGGAGCTTCGTCGATCTTGATAAGCCGAAATGCGACCAGTACCAACGCAGCCAAGAACAACCTCGACTTATCTTCTTCCCATATTCATTGCCTGAGTAAGAGCCAAACGCTTGCTATACGGGCTTAGGCTCCTCTCCTTGCGCACCGGTGGAGGTTGTGGTGCAGTTGGCCTGTAGTCCATTGTTCTGGATGGTCGTCGGTTATTAAATGGTCTACTCCGTGGGCCGTCTCGTGGGCCGTTCCACTGGTCGCGGATATGATCTCCTCTCTGCCTCGCGTATGGGCTTCGAGAGCGTGAGCGTGAGCTCTGTCGTGCAGGGCTGCGACGCCTGCCGGCTCGTAATGGGGAGCGTGAGTTAGAACTCCTTGCATTTCTTGCTCGGTTTAAGCTTCGTGACCTCGACCTTGATTCCGTCATTCTTTTGGCAAGGGGCAATCGAGCTCTCCCATTGCGGCTGTGACTCCTAGATAGCGACATGTGCCTTGACAGAGGAGACCTAAGTCGTCTACCTCGACTTCGACTCTTTGATCTCATGCGATCTAGGGAAGGTGAACGAGGTCGCTTTCCTCCATTACGAGCAGGGCTGCGACTCTTTGATGTTTCCATGCGACTTGAAATAGATGATCTGCTCCTACGCCGACCACGTTCAACTGGGCTGAACGAGCTTAGCCTTCGCCTCGTATTTCTTTCTTTTTCCTTGGAACCTTTCCTATCGACAGAGCTTTCGGAAGTGTAGGAGTCTGAAGATGATGAGGTTGATTGCCTTCGTCGTTTGCGGTCTCCACTCAGTCTCCGCGGTGAGCCCATCGACCTGTCGCGGCTGAATTGTTTTGATTTCCTAGGCGGAGGAGAGAGGGAGGCATTTGTGGATATTGTGGAAACGGAGGATGAAGAATAAGAGGACACTGATCTTGATCGTTTACGTGGAGGTATTGGAGCATCGTCATCATTATAGCTATGTTTCTGGCCGCGCTCATCTGCTTTCTTGGCCAGCTGCTCGTCTGCGACACCTTTTCTGTACAATACGTTGTTAGTCAAATACTCATGAGAGGAGACTCTGATTACACTTACTTTCGGAGTAGGTCATTGGGTACGTCGGTCATCAATTTAGGCGCAAGTTTTGGGTTGAGGAGCTGCTGTGTACGTGAAGGCCGCGAGGTGTAAGGCCGGTCCTGCGCAGATGCTGTACATTCATAGCTATAGTGACGTGCCATAGAGTTAGTATGATAGATTCGAAGGTGAAAAGAGTGGAACATATCTCGTTTTAAGCATTTCTGGCAAAGCGTAGTTGCTGTCGCCTTGGAGCGGCCGCCATAGGAAGGGCCGCGATACATATCCAGGGCGTGTGAGGGTTAAGATAAGAGCTGGGCACCCAGTAAAGTCCTCAGGGTATATGGCCTTAGTCTCTGGCTAGAGATTTGCTTTGTGTAGAGGCCTCTAATATTTAACAGGCAAAGCGTTCCTGATGGTGAGCTAAGAAAGCTGAGGCCAGAAAATTGACAACAAGGGGATGGTCTTTCGGCGGGTGCCAGCTTTCATTAGTTTCCGTGTCTATAAACACAAGTTTCTGTCAAAGCTTTAGGTATTTATTCAGCGCCTTCCTAATGTATCAAATACCCAGGCATGTCCAAATTTCCTCTACGTCCTTCGAAAGTCTTCCATTTCCCAGTTAAGTAAATCGAAGCCAAGACGTTAATACACGGCACGGAGAAACTGGCACGGCGCACGGACACCAGACCGCTGGGCAGCATAGAATCGTTGGACATATCCCACTTCCTCAACCACTCACCTTACCCACAACCCCCTTCACCTTGGCATCGCTTTCTACTGCGGCTTGCTTTACCAGCAAGACGCCCGCCAATTCACTGGTTGTTGCCAATAACGAAGCGCCGCGCGCCTTGCTGTCGCTGCTAGAAACCGGTCCTACTTCAGGCGCAGCAGCTGTCCGCTTTCCCTTCATCGCTGCCCTTACTGACGTTCTCCTCCCGTCGATCGTCGCACAAACGCTACTGCGCTCTTATGTCGAAGATCCATCATGTCCAGCTTTCCGGCTTTGGTTATTTCGACTTTCCTTGAACAGCCTGTTTCCTGAGATATTTGCATTCACACCTTCCATCTTAATTCCTTCCTTTAGCGGAGTCAGGACGCGTCCAGTTTGCGACCTGGAGACCCCGCGCTGCATTTCAGCTTCGCCTTCTACGCCAAAGGGGCAATTTTGGGATATACTATGGCGTCCATGGCGCCTGTCCCTGTTGAACAGCCCCAGGTGAAACCCTCTTTTGCAAAGGTAAGTAGTCGCGAGGCTCCTCGGAGTTTCTCCCTAGGTCTGCGCCTAATCTCGCTAATCTATCTTTTAGGTCGCTGCATCTGCTTACATACCCCAAAATACGAAAGAAATCGCTTCTAATACTAGAAATTCGTCTAAGAGCCCACAATCACCCCTTCATTTGCAGAATTCTTCTTCGACTGCCTTTGGTGATGGCGGTACACATACGTCGCATACCGGCGACCCACAGAGAGAATCTCAAGAAACATCTTGTAATCCTGAATCCCGAATAGGGCATTGGGCCAATGTAACCGGCCATCAGGTCGTTGCTGAGCCAAGTCCGAAAGACGAGGACCCAGACAAAGCACGCCCTTCCATCACATTAGTCAAATCTCTGGCTACAGATGACAGTACTACCCAGTTATCATCGTCTGATGGCTCCGCAAAGCCGCCTAGCTTGGACGGGAAAAGCGTTGCATCTGCGACCACGTTTGCACTGGATGAGAAGGAGTCCATTCGTCCTGACGACAGTGCTAGTTTGAGAGCAGTCGAAGAGGAGGATGTAATCTCCCCTCCCGATTCTGTTGCCGCGGGATCTAGAGTTGGGTCAGATAGCGGAGTTGCTCGAGCGTTCCGCGATCAGTTGCATGAGATATCTGTCATGGGTCCTTTGCCACAACGAGGAGCTCCACCCGGGCGTTTCCAGACCCCGAATGTTAGTAGTGCCCATGGATTATTCGAACCAACTGCTCCATCTGATGTAGCTCGGCCTTTGTCTCAGCCTCTAACGAACGGTATGGCAAATAACGGATTGCCTCATCAGATACCTATACCAGCAGTGCCGGATGAAAAACTCGTAGAAGCTTTGGAATCTCCGAGAGATCGCCTGTTTGTTCTGAAGTTAGAGCAAGATTTCATTGACTTTGTCAAGGATTCCAAGTATGTCAGCCGAGGTGCTCATACGTGGAGTACTGAGAAGCTAATAATGCTCAGCGAGAATGAGCTCTTCTTACCGAACTGCAATACTTTCTATAGGATGCTTACGCATCGGCTCGCGGATTATTATTTGCTAGGCCACGTAGTTGATGATTCATTAACTGCTGTCAAGATTTCAAAGACTGCTTATTGCAGGATGTAAGTCAAGATCCTCGCTATGGCTCTATATCTTAGTTCCAGCACTGATAGAAATTTAGCCCCCCTCCCCTTTCAGGCTTACCGATTCCATCAAAGATTGCGAATACACCACCCATCGACCTTCCAGCCCGCAAAATAATGCGCCGTGGTGACGAGGTTAAGTCTGGCACTAACACCGGTGCTAATTCTGAAGGTCCATCGAAAACCACCTCTGAAGCAGGTGGTGCAAGTGGTAGTGATGGTGGTAACGATGCAGAAAACAAAGACAAATCTGCCATGACGAGGGAAGAACGAGAGGCGAGGTACAAGGAAGCAAGGCAGCGGATATTTGGTGTAGCAGAAGCTGAAGAAACAGAAGCCACCGATGCTACTGTTTCTAGTGAAGAGAAAGATGTTTCCAGATCCAGCTCTGCATCGGGCAAGAAAAAGACCAAGAAGCAACGCAACTATGATGACGATGGTTTTGAAGCACGCTCACGATTCAACGTGGTCTATCCACCCCAGTACACGGTACCTGGTTTCTCTGGGGACACTAACGCTGTTTACTATGGAGGCTATCCTGGAGCGATTCAGAACCAGCAATACACAGCAATGGGCCCTAATGTCTCCCCTACAGCGTCCTACAGCGGAAACTTCCCGGTTATGATGCCACAAGAAGCCCAACCACAGTACGCATGGACGGGTCAAAATTTTCAAACTGGTAACGGTGCGATGAACTATCCAAATTATAACGCTTCGGTACCGAATGGATACGATCTTTCCACCGATTTTCAACGAGGCATGCAATCTTTCCAATCAACGAGTATGCCATCCCAGGTAACTCCCAAAATAGGCACTCCACCAATTGCTACATACGGAGAGACTTTCCGACCTCAAAATATGCCAATGAATCAGGGGTGGCCGCAGATGGCTCATCAACCTTCGTACCCAATGAATCAGTCTCCTTATATGCAAAGCGGACATGGGGATCGACCTATATCTGCGTCAGGCCCAGGGCCTGTTTCAACCCCATACGCATATGGTCAATTCCCCAATCCTGGATTTTCCACCGGCAAGCCGAACAGGAATCAGCACCCCCTGCCAGGAAGCTTCAATCGTCAGCAGTTCAATCCGCAAAGTCAAGCATTTGTTCCAGGAGGTCGCAACGGGCCTTTCACCATGCAACCGAACATGCAGCCGATACCGCAGCAGGGTATGAACGGCTACGGGAACTTCCAAATGCCGAGGCCCAGCCCTCCATCTTCACACCCACCAACCTTCAGTTCACCACGTGTGCCTCAGAATTCTAATTCTGTCCCCCCGAAAGTCACCAATCATGGCATCTCTCATCCTCTACCCCAGCCAGTGTCGTCACACCCAACTTCTGCCCCACCAAACACTGCACAATCAGGCAATCCATCAGTGCCTGCCCAGAGTAGCATTGCCAAGTGGGGAACACCAGCTCATCTCCCACCAAAACCACCCCCACCTGCCCAATCGAAGTTCACTTTGCCCAGCCATAACTTTTCTCAAGTCGCTCGACTCCCTGGCACTATGACTTCAGGTTTCTCACCAGCAGTTTTGCCACAGGTCAGAGGCGGTGGAGGCAGTGGTGAACGTCCTAACAGCAGACCCAACTAACTTATAGCTGCGCGCAAGTCTCTATAGACGACATCTAAACGAGTGGCTTTCTGCATTGCAACGGTGCTATTGAATCTCTTTTTATCTCTATTGCTTGTCAATCCATAGGCGGCTGGGAGGTTTAACCCGGTGCAAGAAAGGTGGGCCGGAATGGCGTGGGTGGCTTTCTTATCTTATATCTTATGGACCTACGGCTCCAGAGCGTGGGCTTTGTTCTTATGCTTACGATGTGGAATGGAAAAGTATTTTCTTAATTATAAGATGCCATGGTGATGTCAATGTGACTGGCCAGTCAATGGAATATAGATGTGTTGTCTACGATGTTGACTAGAACACCCCTTTTCGCTACTGCCATTCCCTACTCTCTCTTTTCCTTGAGGCACATCCCACCTATATGGGCTAAACGAAGACCGTATGTGACAAATGCTCATCGTACAAACAAACAATACGACAATACTAAATGCACAGGATGGTGGCGTGGGCGAAGCAGAATATCCAGAGTCGATTTTACATGCCCTCCTTATCTTTTCGTATCAAAAGTACCAATATCATGTATGGCAAATTATCAATGATTTAAGACCGCTAACGCTACTCTAGGTAAATGGCGAGACTGTGTTCAGAACTGCCAGACTTACGCCCTAAGTTGCATTCTGGGCTGATCGCATTCAAGGCGATCATCGGTTTATCACAGAACTCTTACCATTCGGGCTATTGCAAATCATTTGCTTAAGTCAATCTACAACGGTAACCGAAATATTTGCAGACTGGGCCTGACATACTCATTATAACTAGCCTTGTTACATGGAGAGGCTGAGTTAACGAGGAAAAGGTACTCAGGAATCAGTTACGCTGCTATTTGCGGGAAGTGAGATCATGGCTTCAGAAGTTCGAGAGTTTTCGTGAAGCGGTGCAAAAGAAATGACGCGCAACGCCGATAGTATCGATCCAACACATGTTATATCGCAATGAGATGTAACTGGCCTCGAACGTTGACGAGAGAAGTCAATGCAGATGTTGATGTGACTTCCCGCCATGTCCGCCAAATATGGAAGCATGCGAAGATCAAGCGGCGGATGACAAAACGTGCACATGTTCGCGCACTGTGAAAGTCAGCAATGGGAGATTGAACGATGCAAACATTACTGGAGATGACTCTATCCCATCACCCGCCAATTATCGCCCTACGTTATCGATAAGAATTTGGCCAATCAGGAGGCATGGATTGAGTACAGTTCCTTGGTGTTATATGCACGGTCCATACCCTTATCGATAACATAGTACCCTGACGGGTGATGGGATAGACTTTATGTCATTATAGAAGGCTGTTTCACATGTCAGGATTAGCCTGGTAATATCTTGCGTCAAGAATTTTTGCGCCCAAGCCTCCTATTTGGGGGGGTAGCGGTAGCAGCAGCAGCAGCAGCAGCAGCAATTATGGCAGCAGCACAGGGAAACGAACGCGCCGCCAGCTACGTGCCGCCAAGGCATGGACAGCAGCGCTGGACCGAAATCCGAAGCACGATGATCCAATCACATTACCTATTTCCTCACCGCCTTCCTAAATAATTTCAGCCTCGTTGCTCAGCCCAATGCACTCTCTCCAACCGATCGGTCGCCTAGTTGCCTGTCATTCTCTATCTGCAAAAGCCATTGGTAGATGTCCTTAAAACAGCGCTGGCTTTTGTAGGCTTCAAGGGCATGCTACGATTTCCTTTTTGGTCGTATCCCCGTTTGAGTGGAACAGAATGCGATCATCCTATTCGCCGAGAGCAATACTCACCGATCAGTCGAAAGTTGCATAACCTAACACAGTATGGCGGGGTTTCCAGAAATCCCGGCGAATTCAGGACATGGCCTCCCAAAGGAATTTTTTATAGAACTCCCATAATTCCTTCACAGAGTTTAACCTACAAGTCAGAATCTAGTAAAAGCATCAAACCAACTTAGCAGTCGCAGCGGAGGGACACTCAGTTCACCAGCGCCGACTACGACTACGACTACGATTACAATTTGAATCCTAATTAACACTGGTTAAACCACATTCTACAAGTGTATCTGGGTTGAATTTTCGTGGCGTTCCAAAGCGAGACGTTTTCTCAAGGTATTTGGCATCAGACATCTCAATACGAAATATTCCACTAATAGAATTAACTTACGTCCTTCAGCAGTCCAGATAAGCCATGTGCATGGAGGCGATCGATCTACCGCCGACGCCGAACTTCTAAGTACTACACTTAAAGACAAGCCATGAGTATTACTCAAATGGCCATTGACACAATGTTGGCCATTCTTCTCGGGATATTGACGTTACTGGTAACGATCGCTGGGATACGGTATAAAGACTCAATATGTGACATGATTGTGAAGGTTTTCACAGGAAGACGGAGACGGGGAGGTCAGTATTTTCAAATTTCGCACTTAGAATAAACAGTCTGCTTCGTAAGAGTCCAAGAAGAGGTGTCTACGACCTGGTCAGAGTTCCAGAATGGCCAGCGCATGTGTCAAGGAGTACTGCACGCCTATGTGGAATGACTGGCTCAACGAAAGCGTAACGTTCACAGAGATTAACGGTGAAATTCAAGCCTAGAGTCAATTTCGGTGGGAGGGTAAGGGGGTAAGGGCTTTTAAAGGGCTTCTCGGGACTTAGGAGATCATGAATTCGAACTTTCCGTCCAGCAGCTAACAGCCAAAAGGTACCGCCGATATTGAATCAAGCCGAAGTCCTGCCGTGAGGGTCGATATGGAGGCTCCTGTCCCTCCTAATGCGTTCCGCCATCCCGTTTACCTCGATTGGCCTGCAGCGCCATCCCCATTCGATATGGGCCGTGTCGAGCAGCTCGAGTGGCAGCGGGAGAGGGACAGCATCTAATTAGGACATCGTGTCGTGTGGTATAATAGAATGGGATTCAGAGTATAAAACCCCGGCCTTTGTGAAAGTCCGCTATATCTGATATGCTTGATCAGCTTCGTTATGTTTTCAAAGCCTGTCGGAGAGGGAAAGGAGTTGTTTTGAGAGGAAGACGCAAGGCTGAGGTTAAAGCTGTTGTGCTAAGCTATTTTGCGCTATGCCTAAAGTAGGCTCGCGTAGTCTTTACCCAACTACATCTCCAACCATCACGGCTCTGAATGAATTCCGTTGGGGTCGGCCCACGTTTTGAGGTAGTGGTAATAAACGGTTGACCATTGTTGGTACATAACCACGGTCAATGGGCCTGCTATGATTACTCAAGTACTATACGATTACTATTCCGTCCCAATTTGTTTACTCTTCTCATGCAATATATCTCTCCGTTTTCCCATCTTTCCAATTACAAACATCACCTCTCCATTCTCATTAGTTTCTCATGATCTACATCTTCAAATCCCACAGGCATCTCCCAAAATGCCACTCTGGCTTATCTACCACCCATCAACCACCTTTGAAACCGCCTCTGCCAAGGTTGCACTTGCGGAGTCTGTCACCAAGCTATATGCTAGATTTATTCCTGCCTTCTACGTCAACGTTCTTTTTATCCCTATTGGCCCGAACTCCTTCTTCGTTAGCGGGGTTGCCCGCCCCTCTCCAGCCTCCAATTCCGCTGAGCCAGGGCCTGATCCTACGGTACCGTTTATACGCGTGCATATCTCCAACATCGCGCGAACCTTACCTTCTCCAGAGGCCAAGGCTAGGTTTCTAGAGGCGGTGGACAAGGTTTTGAAATCGCATATTGAAGATATGGGGTATGACTGGGAATATCACATTGAAGAAACTGATAGAGATTTGTGGAAGATTCAGGGATTGGTACCACCGCCGCCAGGAAGTAATGAGGAGAAGATCTGGGCTGAACAGAATAAGGCGACAAAGTGGGAGAAGTTGTAACAGAGTCTTTAGTCCGGAACGGTTAAGGAACATAGCTAGTCTCTCACGGATAAAGTTGGAGCTGTTGGATACTAGCTTTGTGATTTAAATAAAGTGCTGTCAAATAACTTATCGAAATCTACACACAGACACAGGCTATTCAGGACAATCTTCGAAACGCAAATCGCCTATGAGTATTGACTTATGTCTACAGCTGGCTAGCGGCTATATACATCCCCGGTTCCTCCCCTCGTTATCTATGGGTCTATGGGTCTATGGGTGGTAGCCAACGGCCGATATTACGCTAGCCAGTGATCTTTTTGGACTGGACCGGACTGGATTTGAGGATCGATCCAGTCCAGTCCTATGGAAACCAGATCTGGATTCTGGAGCTCCAGTCTACCCGCTAAACCCAATATGGTAAGTCCTGGCAATATAGTGGTGTTGAGGATCAAAAGTAGGGTATGTAAAAGAGCCGAAGATAAAAGCATGAGAAAGTATGGGCTAGGCATACTGATAAAAAATGTCGGGGGCTCCTGGGGATTTAATATGTACCTGAAAGTGATCGGCAACCTCTAATAGCTATTGTTATTTAAGCTTTTCTTACTGAAAAAGTGGCGAGGAGAATGACCACTCCATAACTTATCTTGGAGTCCAATGCTCGCCTTGAAAAGAGTAGCCCCATATCACTCCTACAGATCAACCCAGTTTAGTTTGAACTCCCTAACCCACCGCGCACCACACACATACTGAATTATAACAAGACCGATACACTGCGACCGTACCGAGTATACTGGCTTGCGGTGGGATTCGGGACTCACAATGTATCCCCTGAGGATTTTAGTCCTTCGGGTGACTCCACCTGACTATCGACTTGTAGCTTGGAATAACCCTTAACCCCTTTGTTAACTCCCTAACGCGTACACGCGCGATGCTCTTAAAAATATTATTATAATAAGCATCAGTAATGTCCTGAGAGGAACTTAGCACAAATTTTAGGCAGACGAGGCTACACAAGATCCGCCTCAATAACATGCACAATGTCTATCCAGTCTCTCATCGCGCCTACCCCCAGACTTGCTATTAAGCAAGCAAGCTAAGCCGGAAAGCCTTAGCTTGCTGGCTTGAAACTTTTCGCACCTGAAGCTGGCTTGCTTGGCTTGATAGGTCGAAACGGTCGGCTTGCTTGGCTTGCTTGA
>Ga0307507_10000922_pt1 | contig 65464 bp, 14 predicted proteins | sample 7_EM_MG_FD_207223 | JGI IMG/M metagenome (GOLD analysis project Ga0307507, IMG submission 207223) | Populus trichocarpa ectomycorrhiza microbial communities from riparian zone in the Pacific Northwest, United States - 7_EM | ecosystem: Host-associated > Plants > Roots > Unclassified | place...
TACGGCACTGATGTGCGTAACCGATAGGGCCTAGTCAGGGGGGTTCGCTTACGTCTTGGCTTCATGTATATAGACGTGTCCTTTCCACGACCTTCTTCTACTCCTCATCTTGATATCCGAGTCCATAAACATTCCAATTGTACAGGCTTGCATACGTTCTATACGGCGCTTATGCCTCGATTGACTGAGTCGCTGTGACAGTTTTAACTATATTACGTAATTTTAATTAGCTGGCTAAGTTGTAAATATAGTTTTAGCCTTACATTCTCTATCATCTATAGCGTTGTAAGTGGTAATAAGTGGCTCTTGCTTACCGCCCTTAAAAAAGTAATACTCTTATGGACCTTTTTATGCGGCCCTTATATAATAGGAAATGCGTTATAAATAGATTAAGCTATAAACGGAATATATAATAAGAAATATTGACCGCTAACCAGCACCAAAAACACCGGTCCTATTGGCAGCGCCAATTAGGACAATTTATAGCCTTAAATTCCGGTTAATAAGAAATAGACCTCCAAGCTAAAAGAAGGGCACTACTATTATTACTATCTCTTCCGCCTAGTAGGCCAGCCCCTTTTCTTCTATATAGTAGGCCGGGCCTTTAATTTTAAATAATAATGCGCCTATAGTGATTTAAGACTTCTCTTTAGAAAGCGGTCTTTAATCTATTCCTATAAAAGATTCTATTCCTCCTTTAAATTAATAAGCAGTGCGTCTTCCTCTTCCATAAATTTTATTCTAGACTTTGGCTTTTAAGGCTTTAATTCTTAGGGCTTTAGCTCTTAAGATCGCTTAACTAGGTTAACTAGTAAGTGGAGTTGTTAAGGAAGTATACTTAGTGTATATAACCCATCTTCCTAGCGCCTAAAAACTGCTTAGATTAATAATTCTTCTAAATTATTTAAGGCAGCTCCTAGTATCGCTTTATTAGAGTTAAAGCTAAAGGCTAAGTTTAGCAGCGGGTTTTAGGTACGCAGGCGATTATATATAGGGGGTATAACCCGCTTACAATAATTACTGGTAAGCGTAGTGTTCCGTTTAGACGCGTATATGGATAAAACTAAATGGGAATACTAAGACTACTAGAGATAATGCTTTATAGCACGCTTTATCTTTAATTAACCATTAATAGGGGTTGGTAATTCTTATTGCCCTATATACCCACAGGCCTTATTATCCTCGTTACTACTACTACTATTACCGTCCCTAGAGTTGTTATTATCTATATTATTACTATTATTACTTCTGTTGCTATAGTTCTCGGCCTTACCTTTATCTGTAACGTTCTCGCTGTCCTTATTATTGCTTTCTTTAGTTAAGCCATTTATAAGATCGTCTAGAATATAATTATAACTGTTATTAGCCCTATATTCTGGTGGTCTAGTATTGCAAGGAGACATAGAGTGCTGGGGGGAGGGGCTGGTGGGCCGCGTAGTAGAAACCGCTCGCTCCTTAATACCGTCACTGTTGTTAAGGCCAAGGGTGGGAGAGCTAGAAAGCATAGTCCTCCGGGAAGCAGGTGACCTTTATTGCTTCCTAGGTTGTATACTTTTGCCGCTCTTACCGCTCTTGCTAACGGAAGTATTAGAGATATAATTAATACTGCCTGGTTAATTAAACTAATTAGACCTCCGCTTCTTTAACTTCTTAGCTCCTAAAGACTCTTAACTGGCAGCTACTAATATTCTAAGCTCTTACCTAAACTGCGGAGTAGTTCTAATGCAACGCCCCTTAGCTAAATTATCCATTTAATTACCGTCTAGTGTTAAGGGTGTGGTATAACTATACACAGGTGCGTGTACCTCCTCTTATAGCGCTTCTAACAAAGGCAGCTCCTTATCTTTATTATCCTTACTACTGCCGTTATTCCCATTATCTACTAATTGTTAGATAAGGCCATTGTAAGTTAAAGGGAGGCATATACCCAATTTATAGGGCATTAGTCGGTTATTGGCTTTACTAGCTTTGTTAACTTCGCCAGCTTTATTATTAGCGTTACTAGCTTTATTACCCTTAGCTTCCAAGTCTAGATCGGCTATATTATCTTTAATAACTATTGGATTTGCTACTAGTTGTTAAAACTACATATTTAGAACTACTGGGGAAAGAGGGAGAGTGGTAGGATAATTACCTTAACTACTTCCTCCAGAGACTTAACTGTCATTTCTATCCCTATAGAAATCTTCCTTATTGTCCTTATTATCCTCGTTATTCTTATAATACTTATTATTAGCTTTCTTGTAATTATATATAGGGTCTATAGGCGCTTTATTAGATGGAATCTCTAAATTAAGGCCCTAGGTGGAATAATATACTATTAAGTGCCCAAGCTTCTAATACTTCTTAACTTTTTGAGGGGAAAAGAGGTACTCCCCTATTTCTCCTTTTAGGTTTGCTACTCGCGCTTTTCTTAGGGGCTATAATTCTATAGTACTAAGATAAAGCTGTTAATCTTCTAGGGGGACTAGTGTAGAAATTGTTCTTATTAAGCGAAATTTTGTAAGGGATACGAAATGAAGATTAAGATAGTGCCAACATTATTGTTATCAGAGTTGCCATTGCTTTATAGCTTTTAAAAGCTTTAAGGGGGGATTAATAGTCTTTTTAAGTGCACGTCAGTTCTCCCTTTGCCACTAGCACTTGTTTATTGCCCCTTGTTTGGGTTTCTTATTGAATTAAAGCATTTAATGCGTGCGCCTCCGGCATAGACTGGGGTCAATTGCTGTTTGTAGGGTAAGGTTTGCAAGGGCTTGAATTCCGGCGCCTGATTAACAGCCTTAGCAAATTGCGGTTAAACCGTATCCGCCCGTCTAAGCTGGCGTATTTAGCTCTGACACAGCCGTTGCATCTAGCCCCTTATTAGGAGGTTAATGGCGTGAATTCTCTACCCTAGTTCCTTAGTAAAGGGTAGCGCTGACGTGTTTATTTACTTCCCGATAATGCCAATCTAGTTAATCTTCTGCGCCGCTTGTATCAGCAGGTAAAGCCCCGCTTATGTGTATGCGTTATAAGCTATCTATAATAGAAGGAGGCAGTGTCCTTATTAGTGGCGAGCGGGGCTCTCTAATACTAACTACCTAGTAACGGATATGCCTGCCACTTGCTTGGTGATCGTATGCATATCTATAAATGTGTTAGGTGAAAGACTGTATAAGGATGCTCGCCCTCCTAATATGGCTGGCTGGTGTTAGAGATTTCTTCACAGTTATACCGCTGTGCCACTAATCCATTATACGCCCAAAAGCTGCAACCTTCTAATTTTAATCTAGGTGGTTCCTATATAGCCCTATAGCTTAGGAGCCTAGATTATTAATCCTTTACCGCTCTGCTGCTAAGCAGTTAGGTAGAGCTAATAGCCCCTTAGCCCTAAACTAGCAGATTAAACGGCGTCTCTAAAATATCCATAGCAACGCAACCATACTACTAGGTAGGCATGCATGGCTACCTAGGCAACGCTCCATGTAATATCCGTTTAAATAATACCTAATACAGCCCCGCATGGGGTAGTTACTCAAATCGGCAACGTCTAGCTATTTTTCCGCTAGGTAGCCTAGCAGGCATACCAGTTATAATATAGGTAGCTTCAGCTATTGGTAAATACTAAAGCGGGCCGTTTAACTAACAGCATATCCCAGGTAAGAAAACAGTGTGTAGGTTAGCTAAAATGAGTGCGACGTAAGCTCGCTTAAGCCCTTAAGGGGGTGATGCGGCACGCCTGTCCCTCCCTACCTTAGAAGGAGATATGCGGTAGAGTTAAATAAGACAATAGTGCTAACGCGGCTAGTAACTACGGAATTCCCCTAACCCCCTTCCTATAGGACAGTTGTGGACTAGCGTTATCTAGAAGGCGAAAGGAGAGAGGGTATATATAAGAAAGAGAATAGAATTGTAAGGATATGGACGCGCTTAGTGGACAGAGGCGGCGCTAAAAGAGCTTAATAAAAATTAAAGCCATTGGCTCCAGAGGCGGGAATTAAAAAAGAAGGCTAAGACCATCCATATATTATTATAGAATGGAGACTCGCTTATTAGAAAGGCTGCAGTTAACTATATTAATTATTAGTCTAAGACATAGGAGAATGAAGCAATAAGTAGGCTGGACTTGCATACGCATTAGCGCTAAGGGGACGGCAGAAATGCCTTAATGCGACCATACCAGGGACTAGCAGCAAGAAGAGGAGGAGGCGCAGCGTTAGGAGAAAGGAAAGATAGAGAATAAGAGGAAAAGCAGCAAGAGAAATGGCCTTTTATGGTTAAGGTCGAGGGGCAGTCTTGGCTTGACTGGGGTTAACAAGCGAGGGCGCCTTGCCCATAAAGGAAGCCTCCATTTCCTAATGCAGTTTCCCGCGCAACAAAATAACTCGCTTAATTTCTTTAATAACCTTAAGCTATAAGGAGTATTATTAAAGCTTACTTTACTAGCTAGCCTACTATCTACTACTCTATTTAGAATCTAGCGCTACTATAAAAGGATTACCTCTAAGCCCCTTAGTTTACTTACGCTAAAGGGCCTATGTAGACTTTACTACGCGGCATATATAATATATAGGTGGCTACTTAGGCTAGAGCTTAAGCTCGAGCTTAGACTTAGGCCCTTACTATAGCTATAGCTATAGTAGTACTAGTAAAGGGGAAACTATAGCGCTTACCTAGGCTAATATATATTAGCTTAATCCTATAATAGATAGAGGCGCTTATAGATATACTGTTGGTTACATAAGGGGATATCACGTAGCTACGGTTTGTAGATAGTATGATAATGGTTAATTAATTCTTAATAGGAATAAGGAAAGGGGTAAGGAACTTAAGGTTCCTTACTACGCTAGGGCTACATTAACACGTGACGGCAACATGCCTTATATAACGGCAACTTGCCTTATTCCCGACACTGGCAACTCTTCTTTTTGTGGTTGCCATCTATATATATACAAACAGACAGGATGCGACAATACCAGACAGTGTACAACAATACCAAACAATATGCGACAATATGCGACAATGCGGCAGTTGGCAGAATTTAGCGGATAATATAAAGACGGGTGGGCCACTAAGGCGCTAGTAGTAAGCAAGCTAATAGCGATTTTCTATCCTGGGGATGGAAAATCCTAATTGGCTGGTTTAAGTTAGGGTCTACAGAATATTATACTCCTACTCCCTTTTAACCCAACCTTTAACTTATACACGTAGAGTGTTTGTGTTGATAAACGTTTCTAGAGCCTTGTTTGGGTTTGCCTTTGTTATTACGTCTACTAGGTTATCTTAACCGTTAATCTATTAAATCTTAAAGAGTTCTCGCCGTTTGTAGGATTAACGAAGTGCTATAATATTAATTATAAGGCGCTTCTCCTTTATAGTACTAAGCTTAACCAAGCACTTATAGAGGGAGTATAAATTGGTGCATACAATTGTAGGGATAATAGGAAGTTCGAGTTAATCTATAATTATCTTTAGGGTAGTTCCAATTGTAATTGCCATATTAACTCCGCCGACCATTCTATATATCTCTGACGCTAGAACGCTTCAAGTGACGCGCTTACTCTTAGTTAAGCTCTAATAGATAAGATTACTATAGATTGTAAAGTTATTCTCTTTAGTAAATTTGTTTGCGATAATAATTTTATATCCTAACTAGGAGCTAAAATCTTTATTGTTTGCGAACGATCTATTAACAAATATAAAGAGCTTAGCGGTAGGAAGATTAATAGGCACGTAGAGTAGTCCCTAATTAAGATAGTTTATTTGCCAGGAAAGACGTTTATTTAGGGTAAGAATGTCGTCCTTAGTTAGTTCCTAGTATTGGGCGGCAACAGAGAGATTAAATAAAGCCTTAGGTTAATAGATAGAAGCAACATAAGCTCTATAAGCGCGTTACTCTATATATCCTTGCTTTAGAGAATTAGTGTTAATAACGTTGATTTTCTTACCTTAACCCTTCTGGCGCAAAGCAATAGAATCCTTGTTTAGGGAGAGGATGTATCTATTAAAGAGTAATAGTGTTGTTAAACTAAGCTTTTCCTTTAGCTTTGCTATAAGATTTGCCTTTACTAGCTTGTCTTCTTTAAGAGCTAAGAATTGGTTGTCTCCTAAGATAATTGTATTATTAGTTTGCATACCGACAATTCTAAATAGAGTTCCCGTAGTTGTGATAAGGAAGCAGGGATTAAATATAGAAGTAGTTATTAAAAGCTTCTCTTTATAGTGCTTACTGTAGGTAGCCCACTAGTGAGTTCCTGCCTCTGCGATCCTATATAATGGCTTAAGTATAACTATAATCGTATCTTTAGGATACTGGTGGCGAATTTGCTCTGGAAGGTATGCCAATATTAAGCGCTAAAGGTGCATCTCTAATTGGGTATAGGCTTGAGTAATATCTTATAAATAAACCGCCATTTTATTCTTTATCAAGGAGGGAGCTAGCATAATAATAACTCGCTAACTAGCTTATTAAATTATAGGAGACTGCGTAAGAATTACCTCCTTGCTATTATCGTTGTAGCCTTAGATAACAAGCCTTGATTTCTTAAATGGGGCGTTAGTAGCTTTGCCCTTAATTTCGTTAACTATTCTTAACTTAAAGATGCGAACTCTATTAAACTTAATAGGGTTATACTTCTTAAATTTAAAGACTCCTCTTATAATAAGACCCTCGATCTCCTGCTTGTTAGATACTTAGAAAGGAGCTCCTGGAGTTATAATATAACCTTCCTTTTAGAGCTGTTTTGCGAGTTTGAAGTCATCCTTCTCCTTAGCTGTTATAAAGGCCATCAATAACTTAACTCTATTTTTAATAGCGGTAATGAATTGCTCTTTAAAATTAATAAGATATTAGCAATTTTATAATCCCTTCAGGCGACCTCTACCGCGTTGTGGTTGCGGCGTATCTACTATAATTATATTAGAATTGTGGTTGCCTTCTAGAGCACGTTAATTATGGCTCTCCTTTAGGGCATTTTCTATGGTATCCTGTAAAGGCTTGGAACTGTTATCTTTATAGTAAGGCTTAATAACAGTTAAACGGAATTAAGTGGGTCTATAAGGTATCTAAATAGTGCAAGTCTAGCCATTAATTATAATGAGTTAATGTGGGCCTAACTATTCTCCCTTTTTACGCTATACGCGTACCTTAGACTGGAGTGGCAGATCGAGCGTAGTTAAGGTATTTAGGCCATTTCTCATTCTTAGTGCGTTGTTGACTTAGCGTGTGGCGTAAAGACGTCGTACCTCCTTTATTGCCTTGCAAATAGCCTTAGCTCGTTGCACAACGGAGGGAGATGGTAGAGAATCGTTAGTTATTTAAGGGTAGGCGCCGAAGACTAGTAATATAGGTATAAGTCTATCTAGGCTAGCAGAATCGTTAACAGCTTTAATAGCCATTTATAAGGTAAGTTCTTTGCTAGCGTCCTCTAGTTCTAAAGAGATAATCTTATATGCGTGGCGTAATGGCGCGTAATATCGCTCTACTTTTCCGACACTATTATATGCCTTAATAGGGACTTCCTTAACCTTAATTGCCATTGCCTTTGTCTATTGTCAAAACTCTGTAGATAAGAAGTTCTTTCCTGCGTTGTGGACGATTTGATTAGGGGGTCCTAGGTAGATATTAATCTAGCATAACTAAAGGGTATCCTATGCATTCCTAGCTAACATATCCTTTAAAAATCATGCGGCTTGGAAGGAGGTTAAGAAGTTAATAACTTAGAGTACTGGCTTGCCGCTAAGATACATAACGTCGATGATGATACAGAAGTTAAAGTTGTAGTTATCTTTAAGGGTGAACTTAAATCGGCCAGGGGACTTCTGGTTTATTTAATAGTGATAGTAGTACTTTATAAGATGCTTAATTGCCTTAACCTTAACTTTATAGCCTGCTCGCTGAAGAACCCTAAGTAATTAATAAACGGATGGGTGGCTAAAACGACGGTGCAGTTAGCGTAATTCCAACTTAGTTAAGTGGCTCTAAGCAACACTCTTTTCTAGTTAATAAAGGAGTAACTAGGGGTAACCCTACTTGCGTATAATGGGCACCTAATTGTCTCCCTAAACAAGTATATTCTTAAGGTTGTTAAGCCTAACGCCTAACTTATCTATATCTTTAATGCAAAATAGAAATGGAGTGTTTATAGGAATAATATAGAAAGTAATATATCCTAAGGGGGTTTGGACCCTAATTGTGCCAAAAGAGATTGTAGTACCTTTACCAAATCGAATTGTATATTGGCCTGCCGTTAATTGGTTAATCTAAATAGAGCTATTAAGCTGCTAAAGAGCTCGAACTTAAGGTTCTCCTACTATAGATACTCCTGCGGCTCCTATATCTGGCATAATACTATAGAAGACGTTCGCTAAGTATCTATTATTAAAGGAAAACGCGGAGCTCTCCTTTAGCTCGTTAAAGATATCTGACTTCGTAATAAAATGGAGCGTAGATTGGTTATTAAGAATAGCGATGGTTTATATGCCATTTACCTTACCATACTTAGTAAAGTATTGGTTAGGTAAGTAGTCCTCAATTTCTATATCTATAAGGAGCTGTTTAGTCTTATTAACCTCACCCTTAAAGTCTTCTACGCCTTTGTATTAAACCAGGAAGCTTTAGAAGTAGGCCATAGTGACCTTATAATTTCCGACGTTTCTTATACTTTAACGGAACTTGTTATATACCTCTTTTTGCTTATTAAGGGAGTGTCTAGTTAATTAGCAATTTAGCTTCTTATAAACGTAACACTTCTTCTGGTAATTACTTTAAAATAAACCTCTACTGGGACCTCTACGGTTGCCTTATAGTCGACGTTAATTATACCCTCTTCCGTATTCCCTACTACGGCCACTATATATTCAATTAGTCTAGTTGTGATTGTATTAGTCGGGAATACTTAGTTAGGTAGGGTTTTCGGTATAGAACTATTGAGATTCTTATATTCGTATTACAGTACCTATGGTAGAGCGTAGCTTAGTATATACTCCTTTAAATATATCTATAGGTTTATATAGCGCCAAGTTACACTTAGGAACGCTATGGCATACTAAGATAACCTGGTCCCTTAGGCTGTTTTTATTTTAGTAAGTTTTAGTAAGGCCACATTAGATTTTCTAGAGTTTATTAAAGAGTAATTAAAGGCACTCTAAACGAGTCTTTATTAGGTTAGAAGCAATAACTCTCTAGAATATAGTCTCCCGCTATTCAGATATATAAAGTTAGCAATTTTTATCGGTCTCAAAGTAAGCTCTAGTAAGCTAAAGCATTACGTTAAAGCTATAGTTTTTACCCACAATATAGTTATAATAGAATATCGCTGCCCGTCCCTTTAACATAATAGAGAAAGCGTGGTAGTACTGGTAGCGTTAAATTCTAACCTTATTACAACAGTTATAGAAGACCTGTAGTTTTGCTCTGAGTATGTTGTATAGTTCTCCTCTAAACTTCTTTTCTTCGTCCGAATATACCTTTATTAGATTCGTGACTTTTTGTAGTAAAGGCTTACCAGTTAGCTAAAGTGGAGGAGGTGGAGGCGGAGCAACTCTAAATAGGAGGGTACCTCTAGGTGGGAGAGCAGCTCTAGGTGGGGGGTTAGCATTCTAGGGGTTTTAATACAAATTAAAGTTGCCTTCCAAAGAATATAGGTTGTTTTTAGGTTTCTGTAGTTAACGTATAATCTTAGCTTCCGTCTATATTAGTTCTTCTGTACTAGTAATAACGGCCTGAATATTACTAGCAATTGGGTTACTATTCTCAGCAATATATACCCTATTCCTACGGAGGAAGTCTCGAAAATTCTAAACAATATTAACGTTGCCAAGTGCCTAGGTATCAGCAGTCCATCCCACAAAATCCTCCCTGAAATACTCCCATAGTTATAAATCGGCGTAGCATCTATTTCAGTAGAATATAATATAGTGTAGGAGAAAGCCGTTAACTTATTTTACGGTATAAGTTATTATATTAAAGGCGAATTTATCCTAATCTTTATTAATAAGTTTCGCGTGCTCAGCTACCCCTAGTGGTAAGGAGTCTTTCCAGTTATTTAAAGTAGGCGTAGCCATGTTTTTGGAGGGAGGGAAGTGTTATTGGTGTAGGGATTATTGTTTAGTACGCGTTCGTGACGTATATTTGCGGTTATGGGGCTTAGGACCAGTTCTGGCCTTAAATCGCGAAGACTCGTAAAGCGTGTTATTTTGTGTAATAGACGCAAGAATCTATAATCTTGGAAAGGCTTAGGACCAGTTCTGGCCTTTAGATCCTTAGATTCGTGGAAGAGTTCTATTTAAGGTTTAGGACCAGTTCTGACCTTAAAAAACAGCTTCCTCTAGCACGAGTAGCACTGGTACAGTGGCTCGTCTCTTCTTAGTAATACCTAGCTGTTCTGTGGTATAACAGTGAAGTTAACCACTGATTAGTGTTGGTTACATAAGGGGATATCACGTAGCTACGGTTTATAGATAGTATGATAATGGTTAATTAATTCTTGATAGGAATGAGGAAAGGGGTGAGGAACTTAAGGTTCCTTACCACGCTAGGGCCACATTAACACGTGACGGCAACATGCCTCGCGTGACGGCAACTTGCCTCATTCCCGACATATACTATTAGTAAATATACTATTAGTAGCTATACTAAAGGGACCTTAAGCTAAAAGGTAAGGCTACTAGATATAAGTAATTAAAGCTATAAAGATTATACCTACTAGGACTTAGCTAGACGGTTAATTAATACCTATAGCTTATATAATCTTTAGTTATTTTTATATACTCTTTAGTCGTTCTAGGCGTTTATAGTCTTTAGGTAGTCTATAATAGCTAATATAGCCTTTTTCATTTTATTATAAGTAGGTTTTAACCTTCTATATAAAGGGTAGATAGGCCTTATACTAAAAAATAGGGTAGTTCTATATAGGGCTACTTAGGAATATTTTATAAAGAACTATTAAGTCCTATAAAATAACCTTCTAAAGGTAGAATAGGAGGTTTATAGCGCTTATAGCTATAAAGTTATTAATCTAGCCAATTTAAGGGCTAAATTAACCCTTCTAGACGTCTAGCTCTAGTTAGATTTTTAATAGTAGTATATTAGAAAGGGTAACGCTTGCCCTATAAATCTTAAAGCAGCCTATCTATAGTATATAGCTAGCTATTATCCGCATAAACTCCTATAATAGTAAGTTTAAATAATAGCTAACTATCTACTTCTAGTTCTACCTATTAGCGTATTTAATCTAATTCTTATTAACCCCTTTTAGCTTTACTATTTTAGCGCTAGCGTTTTATTTAATATAGGTTTTCTTCTATAAGAAGACACTAATATACTAAAACGCCTTAGTAACCTACTTCTACTATAAGTTATATAAAAAGGCCGCCTTATAGTTCCTAGCGATACTTTTAATTAGGTAGATATTATACTATACTAACTACTTACTAAAGTTTAAAAATAGCTTATTATTAAGGTCCTAGTAATATAGGAGATAAAAAGCTAGCCTGCTAAATATATAAATAAATGGCTTTTTATTATATAGAGCCTTAATAGTTTTAAGGCGGCTATACTAGTTCTACTTACTAGCATATATAGTAAATATTAGGGGTATATAGCGTATAGGGCCTTGCCTTTAAACTTAAAGGTAAATAGGTTTAAGATTTTAGTAGAGCACCTATTACTATTATAGGTAAGTATATAGTAGCCTAGTAGGATATCTATAAGTATATAGAGGTAGTATTCTAATAAGGAGTCTCTATAGGCCTATAGCTAGCGGTAAATATTTTTAAACTTATCTTCTATATATTTATTAAGTAGTATATCTTTACCCTTATCTATAAACTAGTCCTTTTTCTACTATATATCTCTTTATTATAGAATCTTTAGGTACTCCCTAATATTATTCTTTTATAGAAACTAGTAACTATTTATCTCTATAGCCTTTTATATTTAGTAAAGGTCTATTAAGGCTATAATATAGCTATAAACTAAGCACTAAAAGAGCCGCGTTTTATTTTAAAATATATTATTACTAACCCTATGGCTTTTTACTTTTAGTAGCTAGCCTATAACCTCCTTAATAAGAAAAAGAAGAAGCTTTTTTTCTATAATAGTATTACTATTATAGTACTACTCCTTTTTATAGAAGGCCTAAAAGAAAAAAACATATATTAGCTAGTATATTACTTTATAAAGTACTTACCTACCTACTTTAAACTTCTTCTACTTTAGCTTATAATTTAAAGATATATTTTTAGGCCTTTTAATATATATAAGAGCAAGGATACTCTATATATTAGTGTATAGTTTAGTATTATTTATAATATTAATCTTTATATAACTAATTAACGCTATTTTTAAAATAGGATACTATTAGAGAAGTGGCACCCTAGAGGGTTTTTATTTATATATATATATATAGACGTAAACTAAAGGAAAAAGGTAAAGAAAGTATACCTATTAACCGCTTAATAATATAAATAAGTAACCTTACCGTATAGGGTAAATATATAGGCGTATAGCTAGGCCAATAGGCTAATAGTACGCGTGTATTAGCGACTTAATTAGCGGGGGTAAAGACATTTAAATATGTGCATGACTTGGCTGTAGGCTTGGCCGTCAACATTCGCGAATGTCGACGGGGGTTGTATGTGTCACGTGCGGCTCAGCGACTCATCGGGCGCTCAGCCGAGCCGTCAACACCAACATCTCAAGTCTGGCTGGCTTAAGCCACAAGCAAAGCTCAGCCGCAAGTGCTGGCATTTTAACTTTCTTGGATCTGAGTTGGTGGCAGACGAAGCCCCAGATCTTCTACGGTCAAGCCTCGACCCCTTCGCATCCATATGAAAAGCACCAACCCTGCTATTGATGTGAAATCCACTCCTACTTTCTGGCTGCCGACACACTTCAGGCACCTGTAGCACGGCCTGGCCTCAAGAGCCGCCTTATCTTGAGCCGGGAAGCTTACCGCTAAATATATACGACGCTACGCGACTTGCGTGTTTGCCATCTACTGGTCATATTCCGAAATTAAGGTGATCTACTTGCCGAAACTTACTTTTCTACGAAATCATAAGTCCTCCTATCATTGCAGTCTTGGCTGTAGCCTCAGAACATGGCTGAGCTCGGCGTCACTAGAAGTGCAGTTGGGATCATTTCCCTAGGGATTCAAGTCTGCCAAGGGCTTACACAGTACTATTGTTGAACGGACAACCAGGTATAAGAACTCTATCTATTAAAGAGGGCTTCTAGAGCCTCTATATATACACCAGATAGGTGACAAATAGGTTGCAAATAGAATAACGACTACGTCGTTATTCGGTAATGGAAACAAGTATTTAGACATTCAATAAGACATTCAATAAGACATACGAGGTAAGGAGCGGGGTATTAAGACATAGGGTTCTAGACTTAAAGCCAGTATCAAGATAGTAGTAAGGAAATACGATCCAGTTTAACATACCCCCCTAGCTGCACAGAGCCTTCTAGGCTGCTGCAAAAAGTCATAATATTAATTTGGTGTTAAGTTTAAGAAATCCCCTATAGAGTTACCTTGCCCGAATATTATCCAAATTAAATTAAATTAGATTCTTAATATTAATAAGGTTTAATTGTTAAACAAACGTCTTATGCTTTTAACAAGGCAGAGCCTTTGTTAAGCCGTCTACTATTATATCCATAGTAGGGACCTATTTAATATTAATCCTTTCTTTATAAACTTCCTGGCGGAGCTAGTAGTAATAAATATTAACATGTCAGAGCTTAGTGTTAAGCTCAGCGTCACTTTTAATAAGGAGTTGTATTATCTGCATATTATCGCAGTAGATTACTTGCTTTTTATTAATATTAAATCCGACTTCTTTAAAGAATCGCTACCACTAAATTAACTTGGTAGCTGCATATAATAGAGCTAGGAGCTCTACCTCCGTGCTTAATTTTATTACTAATTTTTGCTTGGTTAATTGCTAGTTAATTAGTCCTCTAAATAAGGTAAATAGGTAGCCTTCTATACTCTTCCTATTAACTAGATTGTCTCTAAACAATGCATTGCTTGCCCTTATAAAGATTTGGTTTATTATATTCTCCTTTAAGAACTTAATTACAAGGGTCTTTGTTTAATATAGGTAGGCAATTACCCTTATAGCAGCTCCGTTGTGTATTGGTAACGGATTTTATAAGAATTCCAACAGCTTACTTGCCGTTTTTACTATATCTAGATAGGTAATATTTACTATATAGAGCATTAATCCAACCTTCCTCTAGTACAGATAGGTATTATGCTTAGAGGCTTGTTCTAGATTAGGGTTTAGTTCCTTAATGCCCATTAGAGTATATATCTTGCAATAATCTTTTACTTTAAAGCTAGTCGCGATCTTATTAATATAGGAGTCCTGGCTGAGCCAAATCTTCCTATTCTCTTAGTTGTAAATAATTCAAATCCCTAGGAACTAAGTAAGGTTATCTAGGTCCTTTATTTTGTACCTTTTTATAAGGTGCTCCTTAAATGTTTTAAGCTTAAGTAGGTCCTTCTTCCTATAGGCAGCTATAATATTATTAATATAGAAGAAGACTATTAGCTAATCGTTATAATATAGGCAAGGCTCCTCTACCACTGGCTTTAAGCCTTCCTTTTTCAGTGTTGTAGTTAAGTTACTATACTATAGTAGAGGTAATCATCGCAATCTATAGAGCGCTTATTAAAGCAGTAGGCACTTACCCTTAATTAAAAATCTATCTAGACACTTAATATACACGACCTTATTAATCTCGCTGTTTGTAAACACGTTAACGGCGTTACCCTGCTAGCAGTCTAGGTTAAATACTGCAACGATCGCCATTAAGGCTCTAAACGATTTTGCTACTAGAGTTGCGGCATACGTATTCTTATAAACTAACTCTTATAAGTTACCTCTTATATAAAGACAAGCCTTAAACCTTATTAGATATCCATTATTATTAGTCTTATAGGTGAATACCCAGATAATAGGCACGGTTTTAATATAGATTGTCTTATTAATGACTTAGAACGTTTCTTAATTTTAAAGGTCCGTGTATTTCTTTTTGGCAGCAGCTACGAACTCTTCCTTATATTAATATCTTTAAAGCTCCTTCTAATTCCTAGGCAGCAATAGGAGCTAATTACAGTGTAGCTTTTTATAAAAGGTAAGCCCTATATTAAAGGCTAATCTTTAAGCTTAAAGGCTTTAGTTGTTAGTAACGTTAGCAAGAAAACCTATATAGGTTTTTAATTAATCTTTAAGTCTCTTTCCTTTAACCACATTTTGCTCTTCTATATTACTATTAATCTTCTTCTTTGGCTTAGCTTTATTAGTTAGAACCATAATATAGTGCTGCTTCTTTGCCGAGGTCTTTAAGGATGGTAGTGGAGGCTCTAGTAAGTTAGGTTCTGGCGTCTTATTTAGGGTAGGAAGCCCTAGAGCTAAGTTATCTTTAGAGCTTAAATCTTGTTGCTTACTACTTTTAGTATTAGGCTCCTCTTAATTTCTACTAGAATCCACCTATTGTCTTCCTTTAGTGTTAACTCGAATCTCGTCTAGAGTCTTATTGCTTTTATTAAATAATAATTCTAATTTGTCTTAGAGATTCCCTATTTAACAGATATTAATAATTTTTAATATTTGGTTAGTCCTTACTTAGAGTATATTCGCAAGATCTAGCTGTAAGTTATTATAGAGCAACTGCTTATTAAACTTTATATCTTTTATTCTGATAACCTTCTTCTAACTTAAAATGTAGATTTAGAAGATATTCGTTAAATTGTACCCTACTAGATATCCTATATAGGCCCTTAGCACGAGCTTGTTTAGGCGTGGAATATTATATTTAAGAGAATAGGCCCTATAGCTATAGACTTATAGGTGTCCTATATTAGGTTTTAGTGGTGTTATACCCATTACTAACTAGATTTTCTTAAAAGGTATTTTCTACCTAAGTCTTCTACTAGGCGTCCGATTAAGTAGATAGGTAGCTACTTTATAGGCTTTTAGCATTAGCTCTTCTAGTAGATAGGCCTTAATCCTTATACACCAAGCCTTCTATATAATTACCCCCCTAGATTATTCCGCTGGACCGTTCTATAATTAAGTATTAGGTGCTAATCTTTTAAGAGTGATTCCTTATTTAGCTATCTAATCCTTAAATTTGTCTCTAAGAGACGTCTCTCCATTTATATGGATAATGGCTACCTTAAAGCCGTATTGTTGTTCAATAATATTGTAATACGTGATAACTTTTTAGGTAAAGAACGACTTCTTAACCATCGTATCTACCTTATTTATTCGCGTTGCGTTATTAAGGAAGTGTACCGCGTACTTATCGCCATTAAATGTAACTATTCCAGGTATCAAATTAAGGTGGATTTTATAGAAAGGAACTATTAACTAAGTTAGTGTTCTTCTAGATATTACCTTATGAGCTTTGCTCACTCCATACGCTTTACATTTTACCGTTATTAGGCCTTTTAGAATCGCGCCCGTTACTAACTTAAGTAGTTATATAATTGCTTCTTTTCCTGCATAGCCTAATTGCTAGTGCTATACGTGACCTTCTGCCTAATTCAGCAGAGGCTTTAATAAATGCTTTACTGGTTTTAATTAAGTCGCAAAGGAAGCCTCCAGTAAGTCTTTTTTTGGCTTATTATATTTAATGGTTTTCTAACCATAGTGGTAGCCATAGTGGGCGTACGTTACATTATCGCCATAGTAAAGAGTGTTTTTTTTATTATTCCAATAGACGTCCTTATTATTAAGCTTTTAGAGGCATACTAGGTTAGTATAGAAGCCTAGTATAAAGGCTGCTCCTAAGAGCTATATCTACCTCTTCCCTTTTAGGTAGTTAATTGTGACTATAGCTGTACCATAGCCTTTAATTTCTTTAATATGCGAGCCCATATGGATATGGTCTAAGGTAGGCTTAATATCACTAATAAATCTAGCTTAATTGTTAATAACGTATAGGTTAGTTCCTAAGTTAAGAATAATACTATTACGAAGCTTATAACTAGAAGCTGTATTATAGGCTCTTACTTAATAAACTGCAAAGCCTCTGTTGGGCTCTTAAGAGCTCTATTAGTTGCCTTTCTTTAGCTTCTTATTGGCTTAATTGTCCTTTTTAATTTGCTTAATATAAGCCTTAATTTCGGGCGTTATATTAGCAATCTTTTTATCCACCTTCTTCTGAATTTTGTTACTTAGTTTAAACTATAATAGGCGAGAAATCAACTCTACAATGTACTAGCATTTGTTAAAGTAGTAACGTTTTCTGTATAGGCACTCTAGTAGCGGTTGCCTTTCCTTCTTTTATTTATCTGCTGACGATTTAGGCTTTAATTTAGGCTTTAAATTCGGTAACTTGCTTAACTTATCCTTAAAGGTAGCTGCGAAGGATCCTTATAGGGTTTTGCACTTTTGGGCAAGCTCCGTATAATAGTAATTTCGGTAGATTTTAACTAGTTTAAAGAAGCTAGGCAGCTTCTCCTTCTTCTACTCTATTCTTTTAAGCTAGTTCTTCCAATATTTGGACCAGCTTAGTGTAATTAAATTAACTATGTACACGAAGTCTTTTACTAAACGGTTACTATTTATTTTAGGTAGACCTAGCTCCTTACACTTAGTGTATACCTTCTCCCACTTCTCTAACTAGACCTTAAAGTTCTGGTTCTAAGGCGCTTTCTTAAGCTTTGCATACTAGGTGGCTGCTTAAAGTTTTTAGGCGTTATTAGTTAGAGCAATTCTCTGCTTTAGTAACACTAGGACGTTATAGGTAGTGACACATTTAAACATGTAGATAAGGTAGGTATATAAGATTAAGCTTTAAATGTGGCTGCGCAACGTATTAAGAGCTGACAGCTGTTTTCTATATAGCTTTATATCTTCCCTATGGTCGGCTTTAAGCGTACGGAGCTCCTCCTTCTCCTCCTTATCTAGCTCTGCGAGCTTCGTCTTCCCCCAGCTATTGGCATCCTTAGGTAAGGCTTAAACAGGCTCTTTAAGCTTTGGCAGTTTAGTCTTGGGTGTTAATAGGTTAACATACTCCTAGAGACGATTATTATTTGCTTTTAACTTAATAACCTTAATCCATTCGTCCCAATCGTTTGGGCTTGCAAGGATAACAGATAATATAATAACGGGTTTAGTTTCTTGTTAAGAATTTATTATTATGGTTGTCTATAATTAAGATAATAATTAATTAGAATAAAGGCTTTTGGAACTAAAGATAATTTAGTAGACAGACCAGGCTTATAACTATTAAACGGACAACCAGGTATAAGAACTCTGTCTATTAAAGAGGGCTTCTAGAGCCTCTATATATACACCAGATAGGTGACAAATAGGTTACAAATAGAATGACGACTACGTCGTTATTCGGTAATGGAAACAAGTATTTAGACATTCAATGAGACATTCAATGAGACATACGAGGTAAGGAGCGGGGTATTAAGACATAGGGTTCTAGACTTGAAGCCAGTATCAAGATGGTAGTAAGGAAATACGATCTAGTTCGACAACTATGGATCTTGGAAGGACGCCCCTAAAGATATTGCACAGATGTGCAAGTCGGTACAGAGCCTGGAAGAAACATTAAAAGTGTTGAAGGTCACCATCAAAGTCAAAGGGGTAACTACACAGGCTGAAACGGGAGTTCAAAACAGTATTGATGCCTGCACGGTTAGTATCAATAAACTGCAGGGTAAGTTGATTAGAGTTCAAGAGGTCAAGGGGCCTAGTATCTGGTCCAGGGTTCATGGACAAGGACGTTGCCTTCTTTATCCATTTCGAGAGAGCACACTGCTAAAGCTAAAGGGGATTGTCGCTGAAATCCGCGAAAACCTAAGCCTAGCAGTGGACGTGCTACATCTGTAAGTGTGATCAACAAGGGAGATAATATATATAGAGACTGCAGTACTCACGAGGCTATTAGGCAGGGTACAGCAAACGCTGGGGAACAACTAGAGCATGTGTCTACTCAAGTCAACAACTTGGTGACATTCATTCGTTCTCATCACAATGGTATCCCGTCCTTATTGCTATTAAAGACTTGTTCTAAAGATATCTAGATCAGGAGAGTAGGGCTATCATTAACTGGTTGTCTCCTTTAAACTTCTTCGCAGCACAGAATGATACTCTACGCAGGCGACAGGATGGCACAGGAGAATGGCTTTTCGAGACTTCCCAGTTTGAAGCATGGCTTGCTGGGACAGACAGAATACTATGGTGCTCGGGATTACGTATATCTATATTCATTTTCGAGAAGACCAAGCTAACTTAATTCTAGCTGGCGCGGGCAAAACAATTCTTGCGTATTATTACCTATCAAATTACTCTTCTTGTACTAACTGTTACTAGATCTGTTATTGTCGATAAGCTCCAAACGCAACTAAGCCCACAAAACGTTGGACTAGCCTTTGCATATTGCAATTACAAAGAGCGCGATAGCCAGACGCTTGCAAATCTCATCGGGAGCCTTGTTCAGCAGCTTGTGCAATGCCATAGCACTATCACTGATGAAGTTCGTGCGCTCTACACCCAGTACAACTCAAAGAACATACGACCAAGCGGGGAGGAGTTTTCGAGAATATTTCAGTCACTCGTTGCCAAGTTTTCGCATGTCTACGTTATAGTTGACGCCTTAGATGAGTGTGACCCCGAAATCGAGGAGCAAGTTTATCGAGAAATTGCAGGAGTCACCGGCAAATCTTCATTTACTATGTACCTCCCGACATCTCGGCGATATCCAAGAAGCGTTTGCAGAGGCATCTCATCTAGAAATCCGAGCGAGCGATTCAGATGTCGCACGATACCTGAAGGCACAGATCTTGCAGGTGCCTAAGCTAGTTAAGTTCTGTAAGAGGGCCGTAGATCTTCAGAGCTCTATCATTGAGAAGCTGGTTGAAAAAGCAAAGGGGATGTCTGTATCTTCCCTGCATCTTAGCGCGCGCCTATTGCTTACTTGGTTAGGTTCCTACTCGCCGAATTGCACCTTGAATCACTGAAGACGAAGACGGACGTCAAAAGTCTTCGGAAAGCCTTAGATGTTCTGCCCGAGGAACGAGATAAGACGTATGAAGAAGCTCTAGAGAGAATACAAAGACAGCCTGAAGACGAATCGAAGCTGGCCATGAGAGTCCTGTCGTGGATTACTCATGCTATCCGGCCGCTCAAGGTTGGAGAGATTCAACATGCAATCGCTGTCATGAATTTCGAGCCTGACGATACCGCACTTGACGAGGAAGGTCTTACTGATGAAGCTGAACTAATCACCGTCTGTGGAGGGATTGCTGTAATCGATCAAAGTAGCAGAGTCATTCGCCTAGTACACTATACTGCCCAGGAATATTTCGAAAGGCACCGCAGCGAAATATTCCCAACCGCTCAAGTCGACATCTTATGCGCTTGTATTCGATACCTCTCAATGGACCCTTTCAAAGGTGGCCCCTGTACCACAGATTTGGAAATGGAAAATCGACTGAAGAATTTCGAGCTTATTGAGTATACTTCACATAACTGGGGTTCTCATGCCTGTCGAGACCTGGACGACACAATCGAAGAACAAGTGTTACGGTTTCTCAACGATAGCTCTTTAATGTCTAGCGCAGTTCAGGTTATGAGCGTGCCTCCTTCTGATTATCGCTTCGGCAGATTATGGAGTCGAAAATATCAAAAGGGAGTTCCTGGAATTGTAGTTGCGGCGGAATTTGGACTGACCAGACTTGTCGACAAAATGCTAAGGTTAGGAAATAGTATAGAGGGGAATGGAAGTTATGGGCGGACGGCACTGCATGGAGCGGCTCGGGGCGGGCACGAGGCGTCGTGCAGCTGCTACTGGAGAAGGGGGCGAACATCGAGGCGAAGGATCGCTGGGGACGGACGGCGCTGTTTTGGGCTGCTGAGAACGGGCACAAGGCTGTCGTGCAGCTGCTGCTGGAGAAGGGGGCGGATGTCGAGGCGAAGGATCAAGATGGATGGACGGCGCTGATTTGGGCGGCTGAGAACGGACACGAGGCTGTCGTGCAGCTGCTGCTGGAGAAGGGGGCGGATGTCGGGGCGAAGGATCACGAGGGACGGACGGCGCTGCAAGGGGCGGCTGAGAACAGGTACGAAGCCGTCGTGCAGCTACTGCTGGAGAAGGGGGCGGACGTCGAGGCGAAGGATCAAGAAGGATGGACGGCGCTGATTTGGGCGGCTGAGAACGGGCACGAGGCCGTCGTGCAGCTGCTGCTGGAGAAGGGGGCGGACGTCGAGGCGAAGAATCAATATGGAAGGACGGCGCTGCACCGGGCGGCTGAGAACGGGCACGAGGCCGTCGTGCAGCTGCTGCTGAAGAAGGGGGTGGACGTCGAGGCGAAGAATCAATACGGAAGGACGGCGCTGCACCGGGCGGCTGAGAACGGGCACGGGGCTGTCGTGCAGCTGTTGCTGGAGAAGGGGACGGATGTCGAGATGAAGGATTAATACGGAAGGACGGCGCTAGATAAGGCGGGTAGGGGCAAGTATAAAGCTATTATATTACTACTAAAGAAGGGGGTAGACGTTAAGGTAAAGGATTAAAAGGAATATATAGTACTATATAGGGCGGTTAAAATAGGTATAAGGCTATTATATTAAAGAAGAAGTAGATATTAAGGTAAAGGATTATAAGGGATGGGTAGCGCTATAAAGGGCGACTAAGAATAAGTATAAGACTATTGTATAGTTACTTCTTTAATTTTAATATTGTAGTTAGATATTTATATTATACTTAACTATTCTTTTCCTCTATTTTAATAACTATACTTCTTTTTATAAATAACTTATCTTTACTTAAGCTTTAAATATTATAATTATAATATATATTATTTCTATAACTATTATAATGGCGCCAGGGCCCACTACCTACTATATTTTAACGTACTCTATAGGCGAGCTAGCTATATAGGTAAGCTAGCTACCTTAAACCCCACCAAAAAACTAGAAAAATTATACCTTAATATTTTAATAACCACTTAATAATAAATTCTAATAATTTAAATTTAGGCTTTTATATACTCTTTATAGCTTCTATTAAAGTTATATAGTAAATAGTGCAGTAGTTTTTAAGATATTAAATTTTGGGGCTAAAATGAGGCTAAAATAAGGCTATATTACTATATTTAAAAAAAAAACCAAACTATTAAACCCACCGCTAACCCCATACTTTGGCCTTACGCTATACTGGCATAGCGCCGTATATATTTCGCGGGTAGGTTATAGGTTACTTATATATAACTAAATTTATAAACGGCAAAGCTATATACCTATTAAATCTGCCGCTAACCTATACTTTAGCTTTATACGTTATCTATATAGTATATACGTAAAATAGTATATAAGTTATTAGTATAGGTTACTGCTAGTAGGTTACTAGTAGGTCTTTAACCCTAGTTAAGTGGACCTATTGTTTAATATAGTAATCTGCTAAGCTAGTATAAAGTAATAGACTAGGTCTAAAAAGGGTACTTTTTAAATTAAGCTTTATTATTAGTATATGCTATAGCTTTGCCTATAAGTCGCCTATAAGTTAATAGTATAGCTAAGTTGTGTTAGAGTGTGGCTTATATAGGATATTAATAAATTACGCTTTACCCTATATATATACTGCAGTTCTTATCACAAGCGTTACTTATTCTTTAATCCCTTAGGACGTCCTCTGCTCTACTTTAGTACAGGCTATATCTTAGCAATAGCGCTTACTTTTCGCCTATACTTTAACTATAAGGCTAAGGGATTCCGCTTACGGTACTTATCTAGCAGTTATTAATAATTTTTAAGTTCTACCTTATATTTCTATTTGTTATACTTATTTAGCTATCCTAGCTATTTAATAAGGTACTATAGTTATCTAGTACAATCCTAGTAGGTAATAATTACTTCTACTTTCTAGCTGCCTTCTTTAAGCTCTTTTACTACTAGGGGTTAAAACCTAGGATATAACCTATAAGGCTTTAGTAAGGAGATATAAAAGACTAGGTAGAGCTATACTACAGTAGATAGAAGCTCTTGCTTATATACTTATTACCCTATACGCTCTAAAATCTAAAACAGTCCTATAAACTTGCTGTTAAACTTCTTATAGGGGCGTTTTGTGCGGATATTCTTAGAAGAGAGTAGGACTTATTTACTAACGACGGAATACTTGGCCAGATAGTAACGATTATAGTATTTCACCTAAAGCTATTAGGCGTATATTATTAACGCCGCCACTGCCTTATATATAAGGCGTAGGCGCTATAAATACATCTCTATTAGTTTACCATTTATTAACTTAGACACCTCCCTACCTTATTAGGCATCTTAAACGCCATCCAGAACTCTATTTAGGATATTTAGTAGCTAGCCATAGGCGAGCTTAATAGGGAAATACTTTATTATAGTATAGACCTTAAAGTTATAGGCAAAAGCTACTTTATTAAGTAGGAAGGCCTAATTAAACTATTTCTAGTTTATAAATATACGTAGGTATACCTTAAGCTTCTAGTTTTAGCGTTCCGTTTAACCATCTATCTATAGGTAAAATGTAATACTAAGCTTATATTAGACGCGGAGATAGTAATATATAGTACTTTAGTACTCGCTTATAAATACGCTACCCTTATTAAAGATAATATTATTTAGAGGCTCTATTTGCGTAAAGACTTTAAATAGAAGTTCTGCAAGTTATATAGCACTAATTATTTTACGCACTAGATAGTAGCGCACTAGTTTTATAAAATAGTTTATAAGAATAAAGACGGAGTTATATTCTACGCTATTAGGAGTTTTAGACTTAGGGAGATCTATAATAAAGTTAAGTATATAATATTACTAGGCAATGGCTCGCAAGATGGTTCCTATGGCTGCGGATACTACCGCAGTTCTATTACGCGGAGGAGCTTCTACAAGAGGAGGAGAAGGAAAGAGGGGGAGAAAGTAGGCTAGCCAGGTGAGAGGCCTGCCAAATAGAAGGAGTAGGCGTCTGCAGACGCCTCTTTGATACTTGTAGGCTGCGGAGTAGACAGCAGAGAGTGTAAAACAGGTTGAGGGGGGTTTTTTTTATCCCATATTGGGTTTTCCCATCATGTAAAGTAGAAGTAGTACCGCATGGCCATAGAGCTAAATCGGCGTAAGAACAATAATAATAATATTACTAGGCTTAGGTGGTGACCTAAAGAGGCTATAGCTTACTATAGGGTTTATAGCGGCGCAATTTATAGCATTAGTAGGTATTATAGTTATCTAAGCATTTACAAAGATCTTTAGTAAGGCTATTTTAAGCATATTTCCGCGCAATTACCTTATAAATATAATTAAATTTATAGTAGCCACCTATAGAATTGTTTTAATTCCGCTTAAGGATCTCCTATTATAATAGTATATAATTTAGTACCTAGACATTATTATTTTGCCTTAGGAGTCCTTAATTGTTAAGGGTATAGTCCTTATTACTAGTAGAAACCTATTTCTAGGTTAATTAATTATATATAGAGTGTATAAAGGCGTCCCTTTCTTATACTCTATGAATAAAATTAACTAGTAACTTAGGGGGGTATTCTATAAATACCGTTTTGGCTATGGCAGCTACTATTACCTCTTACTATAGTATAAGACTCTATATAAAGTCGGTGCTAGTAAGGTAATATATAATACGCGGGTAACTTACTAGGTTATTATAGGGGACCATCGCCTAGGCTAAGGGATCTTCCCTAGGGTTAAACGCCATTAGGCTAGTTAAAGAGGTCTTAGAGAGAATGGTAAAACACCCTAGTCTACCAGCGCTATATTTATAAGGGTTGCTTATATACTATACGCATGCTACTTACTAGTTTAGTATAGTAGTACTAGGGCTGCCTATAAGGCCTATAACCTATAACTTGTACTATAATATAGGCAGCATAATATTAAGGACTGTCCTCTTACTACTATTTTTAAAGCCTTTAGTATAATCCGGGCGCTAGAATAGTATATTAGTGGGATTTACTTTACCTAGCTTATATTTAATCTTAAAATTAAACTTAGCCAGTTCCTTAGTATACTAGGCCTAGTAAGTAGATAAGCTCTTTATGGTTATAAAGTACCTAAGATTATTATAATCGTAGAGCACGCGTATTACATATACGGCGTGCTTAAGGTAGTAACGCCATATCTTAAAGCATTATACTATAGCAAGTAGTTCCTTATTATACGTATTATATCGCACTTTTAGGTTAGTAAACTTCTAACTATAATAAGCAATTAGGTGCTAGTAGAGTTAATCTCTCTACCTAAAAGGCTGCTATTAGATAGTTTATATAAAACTGTTTATTAATAAAATAGGTTAATTGATTGATCTTAACTTAATGGTTTATTGACCTTGTCTTAAGCCCCTAGGACTTTGAGCTATAAAGAGACTTTACAGTGCACGGGCTCCATGCACGTGACTTATACACGTGACCCACGCCTTTAGAGAATACAGATTATCTAACAGCTGCAGAAGTATACCACTATAAGCATAATTAGAAGCGTTAGTAATTACTATTAGGAGTAAATTAGGATTAAAGTGGCAAAGTAGAGGAGCTTATATAAACGCAGCATGTAGCTTATAAAACGCCTACTAAATATTATTACGCTAGGACTAAGGTTAATACTATTTAGTAGGCCCTTTTTTGCGCTTCTACTTCTTCTTCTCCCTATCTAACGTTAGGTCGCGATATACCTATATAAGATATACGTATAGGGGGTATACGGTATCTAAGTAGTTCTAGATAAATTACCTATAGAAGTTAGCGAAGCTAAGGAAGACCTAGATATCCCTATAGGACTTAGGCTTAGGCCATTCCTTAATAGCTTTTATATAGGTAGGATCTATTATAATACTATTAGGTATAATAATAAAGCCCAGAAACTTAATGTTCTTAGTATAAAAGATATATCTTAATAGTTTGGTATATAGGCCCTAAGCGCGGAGCTGTTATAGTACCTGCTTAATATGCTTAACATACTTATCCTTATTATTTAAGTAAATAAGAATATTATCTAGGTAAACTACGCAGATAGTATCTACTAAGGTCCCTAAAGCTTTTTAAATATAGCTTTAGAAAGTTATAGAGGCGTTAATAAGACTAAAGGGCATTACTAGGTACTTAAAGTAACTATAGCGTGTCTTAAATGCGGTCTTCCATTCGTCTCCCTTTTTAATATAAATCCTATAGTACGTATTACTAAAATCCAGCTTTATAAATATCTTCGCATAGCTAAGCCTATTAAAGAGTTCGCTAACTAGTAGTAGGGGGTACTGGTTTTTAATTATAATCTTATTTAGGCGTCTATACTCAATATATAGCCGTATTATACCTTCTGCTTTTAGTATAAAGAGAATAGGCGCTCTAATAGGCGACTTGCTAGGCCTAATCTAGCCCTTCTTAAGAGCACTCTCTAAGTACTCCTATAAGATCTACAACTCTTTCTATAAGAGGTTATAGATAGGCATCTATAGTAGCATCTTATCTTTTTCTAAGTTAATTATATAGTTATACTTAGAGTTCTAAGGTAGTATACTTACTAGCTTATTAAAGAAGATATTAATCTCCTCTTTATATATATCCAGTAGGCCGGGGGCTATAGAGGTTAAGGTAACTATTATATAGTAGTGTACTTTAAGAAGCTAGTAAAGAAAAGGGTATAACCAATATATATTTTATAGGTATGCTTATACTAAAAGTGTATATAGCTCTGCTATAGTATACTTAATAGTTTTAGGGGTTTAATTACCTCCCCCCTAAGTTAAGGTAATCTATACTAGCACTAGAGGGTCTTTATAGGTACTTGCTGCCAGTAATAATAGGTCCTCTATTATATTTATAACTAATATCTTTATATCTAAAGGGTCTGTATAGGCACTCGCTACTAGTAACAATAGGTTCTCTATTATATTTATAACTGGTATAAAGAAGAAGTCTTTTAGCTATAGTAAATAGACTATTTTGCTAGTCTTAATATCTACTAGGAGCGTATTAAGGGTAACTATTTAGAGGCGTTTAGGGTCTAAAGTACCCTAGATAAATTGTCTAGAATAAAAGCTAATTAATATATCTAATTTCGCGAGCCAATACTATTTAACGACTATATTATAACTATTAAATAAGCCACTCTAAAAGGTCTGGGGGCTAATGGTGCGAGGGGTACCCTAGGAGTCGCTAGTAGTAACCGTTAGATTATAAGTATCCTAGATTATTATTTAGTTACTATTAAGAAAACGTGCAATAGGTTTACGTAAATATCGCGCGTAGCTTATAGGCAGGTTAAACCTATAGACGATGTCTTAGTTAATAAGGTTAATTTAGCACCTATTATTATATAAATAATACAGGCGGACTTTATCCTAGGGCGTATCTATCGCAATATATACTATAATACATTTCTTCTCTCCCTCTATATTAGGCCCTAGTTACAGTTAAAAGGGATGCGCTACTAGGGCTTTAGGTTTTCCGAAAGCTAACCTAACTTATCTTTACTAGCTTACTTCTAGTATTCTTTATAGTGGTTACCTATAGGTCTCTTTTAACTTATGTGTATACCACTAGCGTTTAAGGGGTCCTCTAAGCCATCTAGCTTTTAAGTAGTCTCCCTAAAAGTTTACTTAAAAAAGCGTCACCTTTTTTAGGTTCTGTTCCCTAGACCTAACTCTATAGAGCCTATACTATAACTACGCTTTATATGTAATAATTTACCGCTACTACTTATGCGATCTTTTATAAGCTTTATGGTATTAAGCAATTACTCTATATGGCGGATTTTGTTAAAGAGGTCCTTAGTGGTTTTTACCTATTAGGTAAAGCTCTAGTGGAAGAGCTCTACTTATAGGTAGGCTAGAAGACGTAGGAACTAAAAGTCTACTTATTACTTAGGATTAATAAAAGGGCTATATAAGAAGAGGTTCTTTAAACTATATATATAGGCTAAAAAGACGTTAAACCTCTAGTTCTCCTTTATAACAGCTGTATAGTATATAGTAGCGTCATTAAAACGTCTTACTATAGGGTTCCTAATCCAGTCTTAGACTATAGTCTTAAACTTATCCTATAGTAAAGGACTTTTATCTTTAGTACCTAACCGGCAATAAACTAGTTAGGTAATTATCTTTTCTTTTATAAGACCTTTAATAGCCTAGTGCGTGCGTCGCTTATAGTCGTAGTGTCACGGGACACCCCCATGACACCTTACACACGTCCACCTGTTTCCACCGACTGAACAACCGGAGACCGACCACGAGACGGCAATCTGACAGCAATCTGCCGTATTCCGCCGCAATCTGCCGTATTCCGCCGCAATCTGCCGTCTCTACTGTTGGAGTTGCCAACTGGCAACTTTAAGGACCGCTAACTGCCGAATTCTGCCAAGTTCTACCAGAACCGCCACCTAAGCTCTACCCTGCCCGTGTGTAGTATAGTACCCGTTAACCTAGCAACCAAGCAAACGTTATGTACCCTTTTTCCCCTGTTTCCTACTTTCCTTTCCTCACGTAACGTCTTGACTTTATCACACAGTTTATGTATATAGCTTAATAATATCTACTTCGCTATATATTATCACCGCTTGTGCTCACCCCGTGACACGTAGTTAGCGTTATTAATCTTAAATTGGTTCTTAACTACGGCGATCTAGTAGTTAAAATGCTGTTAAGTAGTACCACTAATATTAGGTGGTAACTTCGTAATTAGGGCGTTAAGATTTATTTAGTGTATATATTTGCTATATAACTTATGCTTTTTACTAAAAAGGTAATAGGAGGGCTTTATTAAATTAATAATGCTCTATAAGTTGGCTATTTTCTTAGCTAGCTTATCTAGCTCCTTTATATTAGTAGTATTTAGTAAAACACTAGTAATCTTACTAGGCTCCTGTTAAGCCCAGGTATATAAGTTAAATTAGTCTATAGCATTTATAGGTGGCTAATTGTTTTAAGGTTCGGAAGGTGACCTAGATCCTATTAGTGTATTTCTAGCGGTTTTGTCTACACTAGATCTTAAGGCGTTTAGCGATTATATTGTTAGCGTATTACCATTAGGTATAGGCGTCGGTTTTCTTTTTAGAGGCATTATAGAAAAATTAAACCGGCTATCCTCCTAAGGGAATTGGTAAAAATTTAAATATAAGGTAAGGATATAGATAGGGAGCTTAATAATAGAATAATAGAGTATATTATATAAACAGACAAATCCTTAAGGGAAAAGAAGGAGTCTATATACGAGGTAAGAAAGGGTTTTCCCTAGGTATATATCGCGCACATACCTTATAGGCGAGTTACCCCTAGGCTGCCCTAGAGTCGCCTATACCTTATAGCTATATAACTATCTATTTAGGTTTTACCTAACAGAAATAAACTACGCTTCTTTTTTTTTTTTACTAACTTAAGAATAAACTAAATAGTAATATTAATTGCTATACTACTCCTAATAGCTAGGTATATTACGCTATAAGCCGCTTAAATAGAGACGCTATAGAAACTATATACTTATCCCGGCTAAGCACTATAAAAGAACTAGTTACTATACTAGAAGCCTCTTATAGCGACCCTAACTAAACTACTATAATATAAAGGAAATTAAATAAGATAATATAAGGCTCTAAAAACTTCCCATTATATTTTACTAAGTTTTATTACTACGCTAAAGAGACTAGATAGAGTAAATTTACCTTAATTAACCGCCTAATAGAATTTTTAAACCCTAAGTTAAAGGCCTTCTATAATAAAGCCTTATAGGAAATACTATAGTAGGCTTACTAATAGGCTAAGTATATAGATAAATAAGAAGTTAATAATGTTATAATAACTAGTAGAGTGGTTGCCTAATAGATTAACTCCAATTATATTTTAAGATTTACTATAAAGAGAAGAACTATTTAGGTAGGGACTATAGTCCTTTAAATACACAATACTGCGCTTAAGAAATATTAAGTATATAGAGTATACAAGGTATATTTAGTATATAACGTTCCTTATAGACTCTATGGATCCTATATACTAAACTAGTAACATAACCTATTATATAACTTGGTTACCCCTTATTCTATAGTTTAACTTATTCTAATACCTCCTACGCCAACACCACTAGCTTATTTATGTCTTCCTTAAGTAGTTGTAATACTGCTAATATAAGGTCTGTAATATAGTTAAGATAGTATAGGAGACAATTAAGCTATAAGATAAGAGGTAACTAAGTTATATAGCTAGTTACGTTATAAGTTTGGTATATAGAAATATAGAGGACGTACTAACGTATTAATGTACTAACGTACTGTTATGGGACACCTCCGTAACACCTTATACACGTTTACTTGCTTCTATTAATGCAGTAAGAAGAGATTAACCACGAGATGGCAATTTACGGCAATCTAATAGCAATTTGCCGCATTCTGCCAAGTCTACTAAATTCTACTAAGTTCTGCTAAGATCGCTACTTAAATTCTATTCTACTTTATGTATATATTAACTAAGCAACTAAACTAACAAAATATACCCTTTCTTCCCGTTTTTTTACTTTCTCTCCTTATATAGCGTCTTAACTTTATTATATAGTTTATACACATAGCTTAATAATATCTACTTTACTATATATTATTACCGCTTATACTTACTCCGTAATACTACGTTGCGTTAACCTTATATACTACTTTCTAAAATATAGAACAACCTTAAAGCCCCTATAATAGCCGCTAGCATTATATCTGCACTTTAAGAATAATTAGTAGAGATATAGAAGTCCTTTATAGACGCCATTATATAGAACTAAGCCACTTTAACTTAATAATAAGCTAAATAAGAAGCATGATACTAGCAAATAATTAAGGACCTCTAAGAAGAAATCCGTATCCTTAAGATGCCTATATTAGGGCCTTAAGACTAAACGCTATCTTTAGAGATAAATACGCGGAATAAGAGTCCTAAACCTATAGTAGCTACTTACCTTAAACTAACTACTACACTATAACAATCTAAATAACTACTAGACCCTTTAATATTTACTAGTAAATAATAAGAACTCTAATTATTTCTAAGCTAGCTTAAAAATATGCTAACTAGTAATGCTAACTACTACCTAACTAAAGCTAACTAACTTTGCTACGCCCTAAGTTAACTAAAAGGAGATATAGCTAACCTTATTAAACCCCTTTAACCGAACTTAGTATAAAGTCTAGTTATACTTCTTAAAGCTATTTATGGTAACCTAAACCGCTAAGCTACTACTTAGAGAAAAATAAACTATATAGCTTAAAGAACGAAAAACTTCTAAATATACTTCTCTAAATTTAACCGTTATATAAAAAAATAGGCTAGAATAACTCTGCACTAATTAACAGCCTTATTAAGTCCCTAAGCCCTAAACTAAAAACCTCCCTAATAGGCATAGACCTATTAAAAGCGCTTAACGCCTATATAAACGTTATTAATAAACGGTATAATAGTATACTATACGTAATACTGAAGTCCGCTTCTTAATATAATATAATAACCCTATAAATGTCTACTAAGTTATTATCTTAGCTTAAGCACCCTAATACTATAGATATTAATATAGGGACCCTAGAATATGCCCTATTAGGGCCCCCTAAATAAAAATAACGCATTAAGCTAGGCCTTTACTTTAAATATAGAAGTAAGGCTTATATCTTAAAATACTACTCTACCCCTATGCCCTAACATAATTTATAAACGGCTAATACTAACAGCCGTTTACTATATTAATCCTTTAGTTGCTATCCTTAATCTTTATCTAATTTTAGCCCTATATTTAGTAAGCACCACTTATAAGGATAAAGCTATAACTAACGTTCTATAGAAACTCTATCCTGCTTACCACTAAAAGGTATATTTTAGAGTTAAGTCGCTTTCTAAGATAACTATATTATAAAATCTTGTTAAATATATTAGATATTACAAACCCTAACTCTCAGAATTATAGTATAACTATTAACTACTATCTTTAGCAAAAAGGTTAGTAGGCTAATGCTTAAGTCCTAATTAATATAGAAGCTAGTAGCATAGGGTTTATTAATAAGATCTTTGTGTAAGACAATAGGTTTACCCTAATACCCCTTAACCGGCATATTAATATATTTAAATTTAACGGCAAATATACTATTTTAGGCTATATTACTTACATAGCGGCCCTAAAACTCTAATATCTAAACTATAAAGAATTAATTAAGCTCTTTATAACTACCCTAGGTTATCTAGTAATTCTTAAATAATCCTATATAAAGCTATATAAGATAACTATTAATTAAGACAACCTTAAGCTTCTATTTACGGCCTCCTGTTATAAGTAGAAGTGCCTTATAACTTATTGCTTAGACCCTAAACTAAAATCTAAAAAATCTACTAGGATCTACCAGTCTAAAATTTCTACTAACGTCTACCTTATACCTAAAAGTCTACCTAATTCTACTAGCTGAAATTTTTTACTAAATTCCACTAATATAAGATTTCTATTAACGTCTATTAAGAACCTAGAAATTATACCGGACTATATAAACTAACTTTAACTACTATACTCTAAACTAAATAGAAGCTTAAGCTTAATATATAAAGGTACTAAAAGAACTAGTATTTTACTATAAAAAGGATACTTAAAGAACCCGCACCTAAATTTAATACTAACTCTATACCTGATATTAAACCTAAAGTTAAATAAGAAACTATATAAGAAACTAAAAACAATTTAAGCTTGCTCAACACCTCAGATATCTATATAATTAGAGCTATTTTACTAGTATAACTTACTAGGAAACTAGAATATATAATCTTTACTATTATAATAGCCAATATTAAGAAGGCTTTAGCACTAAAGAAGCACACTAACCCTACCGCGAAGGTACTAGTAGAGTACTATAATTATCTAAATATATTTTTATAAAAGAAAGCTAATAAGCTACTGGAATACCGTTTATATAATTATAAAATTATAATTAAAGAAGGAAAACATCCTAGATTTAGACTCCTATATAAGATATCCTAAAATAAACTCTAGGTACTATAGAAGTATTTAGACAAATATCTAGATAAAGGATTTATTAGAGTAAGTTCTTTATCTATAGCCGTATTAGTAATCTTTATTAAGAAACCTAGCGGCAGTTTGCGCTTCTATATAGACTACTAAGCTCTTAACGCTGTTACTATTAAGAACTAATACCTAACCCCGCTAATCTAAGAGATACTAAACCAATTAAGTAAGGCTCGCTTCTATATAAAGCTTAATATTATCTATATATTTAACCGTCTCTATATCGCAAAAGGAGACAAATAGCTTACTATATTTTGTACTTAATACAGATTATTTAAGTACTTAGTAATACCGTTTAGCCTTATAAATACCCTAAGTTTATTCTAATACTTTATAAATAATACCCTACGCCTATACCTAGATGTCTTTTATACTGCTTATATTAACAATATCTTAATATATAGCAATAATCTATCCAAATACCAAATATATATTAAACTAGTCCTATAGGCCTTATGCGGAGCCAGCCTATAATTAGATATAGATAAATGCGAGTTTTATAAAATAGAAGTCCTATACCTTAGACTTATTATTTCTATAGATAGTATATAAATAGACCCTAAGAAAGTTGAAGTAATTATAAACTAGTAAGAACCTAAGAATGTTAAGGACGTAAGGGCTTCTATAGGATTTACTAACTTCTACTAATAGTTTATTAACAACTCCTCCGCTCTAGTTTTACCCCTTATAGCCTTAACCTAAAAAATTAAGCCTATATTTTTAGTAAGGAATATAAAAAAGCTTTTACTTATCTAAAGGTTATATTTACTACTATACCTATACTCTAATACTTTAACCTGGACTGAATAAATATTATAAAAGCTGTTACGGGACACCCCCGTAACACCTTACACACGTCCACCTGTTTCCACCGACTGAACAACCGGAGACCGACCACGAGACGGCAATCTGACAGCAATCTGCCGTATTCCGCCGCAATCTGCCGTCTCTACTGTCGGAGTTGCTATGCTAACTGGCAACTTCAAGGACCTCTAACTGCCGAATTCTACCAAGTTCTACTAGAACCGCCACCTAAGCTCTACCCTGCCCGTGCGTAGCATAGTACCCATTAACCTAGCAACTAAGTAAACGTTATATACCCTTTTTCCCCTATTTCCTACTTTCCTTTCCTTATGCAACGTTTTAACTTTATTACACAGTTTATATATATAGCTTAATAATATCTACTTCGCTATATATTATCACCGCTTGTGCTTACCCTATAATACTACGTTGCGTTAACCCTATATACCATCCTCCAAAATGCAGAACGACCCTAAAGCCCCTATAACAGCCGTTGGCATTATATCCGCACTTTAAGAACAATTAGTAGAAATATAGAAGTCCTTTATAGACGCCCTCGTATAGAACTAAGCCACTTTAACTTAACAACAAGCTAAATAAGAAGCATAATACTGGCAAATAATTGAAGACCTCTAAGAAGAAATCCGCACCTTTAAGATGCCTATACTGGGGCCCCAAAACCGAATACCATCTTTAGAGATAAACACGCGGAACGAGAGTCCCGAACCTGTAGTAGTTACTTACCCTAAACTAACTACTGCACTATAATAATCTGAACGACTACTAGACCCTCTGATATTTACTGGTAAATAATAAGAACTCTAATCATTCCTAAGCCGGCTTAAAAATAAGCTAACTGGTAACACTAACTGCTACCTAACTAAAGCTAACTAACTCTACTACGCCCTAAGTTAATTAGGAGGAGACGTAGCTAACCTTATTAAACCTCTTTAACTGAACTTAGTACCAAGCCTAATTATACTTCTTAAAGCTATATATGGTAACCTAAACCGCCAAGCTACTACTTAGAGAAAGATAAACCACATGACTTAAGAAATAAAAAGCTTCCTAGTATACTTCTCCAAATTTAACCGTTACATAAAAGAAATAGGCTGGAACAACTCCGCACTAATTAACAGCCTTATTAAATCCCTAAGCCCTGAACTAAAAACCTCCCTAATAGGTATAGACCTACTAGGAGCCCTTAATACCTATGTAAACGTTATTAATAAACGGTATAATAATATACTATGCCTAACACCGAAGTCTATTCCTTAATACAATACAATAAACCCACAAATGTCTACTAAGTTATTATCTCAGCCTAAGCACCCCAACGCTATAGATATTAACACTGGAACCCTAGGATACGCCCTACTAGGGTCCTCTAAATAAAAATAACGCACTAAGCTAGGCCTCTGTTTTAAGTGTGGAAGTAGCTCCTACCTCTCTAACTACTGCTCCGTCCCCATACCCTAACGCAAATTATGAACGGCCAACACTAGCAGCTGTTTACCGCATCAATCCTCCAGTCACCGTCCCTGATCTCCACCTGGTTCTAGCCCCGCATCTAGTAAGCACTACTTATAAGGACGAAGCTATAACTGACACGCTATAAGAACTCCACCCTAATTGCCTCTAAAAGGAAGGTCCTAGAGCTAAGTCACTCTCTAGGACGGCGCTGCCTCAGGATCTCGTTGAATGCTTTGGATGTCATAAACTCTAACTCTTAGGATCGCAGCATAACTGTTAACTGTCGTCTTTAGCAAAATAATTAATAGGTTAATGCTTAAGTCCTAATTAATACAGGAGCCAGTGGCATAGGATTTATTAACAAGATCTTCGCGTAAGATAATGGTTTTACTCTAACCCCCCTTAACTGGCATATTAACGTATTTAGATTTAATGGCAAACGCACTATCTTAGGCTGTATTACCTATGTAGTATTCCTAAAACTCCAATACCTAAACCATAAAGAACTAATTAGGCTTTTTGTTACCACCCTAGGTTACTTAGTAATACTTAAACAACCTTGGATAAAGCTATATAAGGTAACCATTAATTAGGACAACCTTAAGCTTCTATTTACCGCCTCCTATTGCAAGCAGAAGTGCCTTATGACTTACTGTTTAGACCCTAAACCAAAATCTAAAAAGTCCACCTGATTCTACTAAGAACCTGAAAATTATATTAAACCATACGAACCGACCCTAACTACTGTACCACCCCAAACCAAGCAGAAGCCTAAACTTAAGCTTAATATACGAAAGTACCAGAAGAACTGGTATTCTACTATAAAAAGGATACTTAAAGAACTTGAACCCAAATCTAACACTAACTCCATACCTAATACTAAACCTAAAGTTGAATAAGAAACAGTAGATAATTAAAAGGAAGTTGCCAGCCGGTAACTTACCTCCCTTTTTACGGATATCTGTATAATTGGAGCTACCCTATTAGCATAACTCACCAGGAAACCTAAATATATAATCTTCGCCGTTATAATGGCTGATATTGAAAAGGCTCTAGCACTAAAGAAGTACACTAACCCTGCTATAAAAGTACTAGTATGCCATCATAAGCATCTGGAAGTATTTTTATAAAAGGAAGCTAATAAGTTAGCGGAGCACCAACTATACAACCATAAGATCGTACTTAAAGAAGGAAAACAGCTAGGATTTAGACCCTTGTACGGAATGTCCTAAAACAAACTCTAAGTATTGTGGAAGTACTTAAATGAACACCTAAGTAAAGGATTTATTAGAGCAAGCTCTTTGCCTATAGCTGCACCTGTAATCTTCGTTAAGAAACCTGGCAGCGGTTTACGCTTCTATATGGACTACCAAGCTCTTAACACTATTACCATTAAGAATTGGTACCTACTCCCGTTAATTTAAGAGACACTAAACTAATTAAGTAAGGCTCGCTACTACACAAAACTCAACCTTATCTATGTATTTAACCGCCTCTGTATTGCAAAAGGAGATAAATAGCTTATAGCATTCCGTACTAGGTATGGACTATTTAAATACTTAGTAATGCCGTTTGGCCTCGCGAATGCCCCAAGTTCATTTCAATACTTTATAAATAATACCTTACGACCTTACCTGGACGTTTTCTGTACTGCTTATATTAACGACATCCTGGTATATAGTAATAACCTAGCTAAATATAAGAAACACGTTGACCTTGTCTTGGAAGCCCTATGTGGAGCTAGACTATAATTAGATGTAGATAAATGCGAGTTCCACAAAACGGAAGTTCTATACCTCAGACTTATTATCTTTATAGACGGTATATAAATGGACCTAAAGAAGATTAAAGCAATTATAAACTAGTAAGAACCTAAGAACGTTAAGGACATAAAAGCCTTTATAGGATTTGCTAATTTCTATTAATGGTTTATTAATAACTTCTCCGCCCTAGTATTACCTTTTATGGCTCTAACCTAAAAGGATAAAGCCTTTATCTTTGATAAGGAATGCAAGAAGGCCTTTGCCTATCTAAAAGTTATATTCACTACCGCATCTGTACTCTAACACTTTGACCCAAACCAAAAGAGTGTTGTAGAAGCTGACTTATCTAACTACGTTACTGGAGGCATTCTGTCTTAATATAATAAAGAAGGGGTACTGCACCCTATAGCATACTTCTCAAAACGACTAAGTCCAGCTAAATGTAACTACGAGATCTATAATAAAGAATTGTTAGCCATTATTAGATGTTTTGAATAATGGCGACCTAAACTAGAAGGCGCTGGATTTCCAATTAAGGTCCTTAGCGACTATAAGAATCTATAGTACTTTACAACCACAAAATAGCTGAGTTATTGTTAAGCCCGCGGGTTAGAATATCTGTCTCGTTTCTAATTCTTAATTATGTACCGCCTAGGCATTTAAGGTTAAAAACCTAATGCCCTAACTTAACGTTTATAAGACATAACAGTATAAGAAGAAACGCGCGCCTACTATAATTAAACCCTACTTTGTCCTAAATTATTTAATCCCCTAGCTAAAGACCTTACGGTATACGTCCTTGAAATAACTAATTAATTAATTAAATAGATTATAATTGACGAATACCCAAACGACGAGTTTATTTAAGAGACACTTAAGTTAATTTAAGATGGCGTTAGACGCTCTAAAAAGATCTCTCTAAGTAAATATAAAGTTTGCGGAGACTGCTTGTACTATTAGAACGGCCTAGTTGTCCCTAATTACGATAAATTTAAGCTTAAGCTCCTTAAACACATATATGACCTACTAGTAGCTGGCTACCTAGGCTAAGGAAAAACCCTGGAGCTACTCTAATGGGAGTACTACTGGCCAAATATGCATAATATGACATAAAGGTATGTCTCTAGCTGCCATACCTGCCGACGAGCCAAAGCTTCGTATAAGACGTATAATGGCTTTCTAAAGCCACTGCCTGTTCCGGACCGAAGATAGAAGGACATCTTAATTAACTTTATTATTAATCTCCCTGAAAGTAAAGGCTATATAAACATTATGGTAGTTATAGACCGATTATCTAAGATAAGACACTTAATCGCCTGCCCTAATATGTTAGTACCTACCGTTGCCCAACTGTTCCTAGATTACGTATAGAAACTCTATAAACTCCCTAAAACAATTGTCTCCAATAGAGGCCGCTAGTTCGTCTTAGTGTTTTAGAAAGAACTGACTACCTAACTCCGCATTAAAGCACTGTTGTCTATAGCATATTACCCGGAAATAGATGGTTAAATGGAAGGTGCAAATGCTATAATAGAACAGTATATTTGGATATACACGTCGTATCTATAGGACGACTGGATGGACTGGCTTGCATTTACCGAGTTTACTATAAATAACTCCGTCTTAGAAACCACAAAGATCTCCCCATTCCTGGCTAATTACGGCCAGTACCTATAAATGGGTTTTGAACCCTTTAGTAATGTTCCTTATCTAGCTCATTAGGCCTTATAAGTTGCAGAAGCAAACGAATTTATAAAGAAGATAGAAGAACTACAGGAGTTCCTTACTAATAAAATGACATGGGCCCAATCTGTTTATAAAGCCGCAGCAAATAAGAACCAAACCCTAGCACTAGCTTACCAAATTGGTAACTTTGTCTGGCTAGACACAAGAAATCTAAACACGAAACAACCTACTAAGAAACTTAATTGGAAGAACGCTGGCCCTTATAAGGTTGAAAAAGTTGTCTCTTCTTATGCCTACTAACTAAAGCTCCCTGATACGGTTAAAATCTACCCCGTATTCTATACGTCAGTCCTCTGCCCTGCCGCCCCTATATTAGACGCCCTGCCTAGACAGATCTAAGACCCTCCCCCACTAGTTAAAGTGGATGGTGAGGATGAGTACCTTATTAAAAGAGTTAACGACATTAAGTATAATAAACGGAAACGCAAATATATGTACCTTATGAAATGGAGAGGTTTTACTGAACCCTTATGGGAACCTGCCAACTCTATAGGACTTATATAAGCCGCAGAAGACTTTTACAAACTCCACCTAAAACTACCACAGCCCCATCTCGCAGATGCTTGAGTTTAAAGGGGGGGTACTGTTATAGGACACCCCCGTGACACCTTATACACGTCTACCTGTTTCCACCAACTGAACAACTGGAGACTGACCATGAGACGGCAATCTGATAGCAATCTGCCGTATTCTGCCGCAATCTGCCGTCTCTACTATTGGAGTTGCTAACTGGCAACTTCAAGGACCTCTAACTGCCGAATTCTGCCAAGTTCTACTAGAACCGCCACCTAAGCTCTACCCTGCCTATGTGTAGTATAGTACCCGTTAACCTAGCAACTAAGCAAACGTTATGTACCCTTTTTCCCCTGTTTCCTACTTTCCTTTCCTTACGCAATGTTTTAACTTTATTATATAGTTTATGTATATAGCTTAATAATATCTACTTCGCTATATATTATCACCGCTTATACTCACCCTATGACAAAAGCTAACTTATCTAATTACGTTACTAAAGGTATCCTGTCTTAATATAATAAGGAAGGAGTATTATACCCTATAGTATACTTCTTAAAATAACTAAGCCTAGCTAATTATAATTATAAGATCTATAATAAGGAATTACTAGCTATTATTAAATGCTTTAAGTAATAGTAACTAGAACTAAAAGGAGCTGGATTCTTAATTAAAGTCTTTAGTAATTATAAGAACCTATAGTACTTTACAACTATAAAATAGCTAAGCCACCGTTAAGCCTACTAGTTAGAATATCTATCCTATTTCTAATTCTTAATTATATACCACTTAAGCGTTTAAGGCTAGAAGCCTAATGCCTTAACCTAATATTTATAAGACGTACTAGCTTAAAAAAAAGCGCGCTCTTACTATAATTAGACTCTACTCTACCCTAAGCTATTTAAACCCCCTACTAAAGATTTTATAGTATACGTCCTTAAAATAACTAATTAACCAATTAAATAGATTATAGCTAACAAATACTTAAACAATAAGTTTATTTAAGAGATGCTTAAGCTAATTTATAATGGCGTTAGATACTCTAAAAGGATTTTTATAAATAAATATAAAGCCTATAAAGACCGCTTATACTACTAGAACCACCTAGTAGTACCTAACTATAACAAGCTTAAGCTTAAGCTCCTTAAATATATATATATAATCTACTAGTAGCTGGTTACCCAGGCCGAGGAAAAACCCTAAAACTGCTTTAATGGGAATATTATTAGCTAAATATATATAATATAATACGAAAGTACGTCTCTAGCTGCCATATCTATTAATAAGCTAAAGCTTTATATAAGATATATAACGGCTTTCTAAAGCCACTACCTGTTTTAAACCGAAGATGGAAAGATATCTTAATTAACTTTATTATTAATCTCCCCGTAAATAAAGGTTATATAAATATTAACGTGGTTCATCAGCTCGTCGTATATATCGGCTCGTTACGCATTCTAAAACCTACCAAAATCGCGATTTTTTAACCCTTATAAAATTAACCAATTCTTAATAAAAATTAATGTAAATTTAATAGCGGCCTATTAATGTAATAACTAGCTTATATAGGAAGTGCTAGGAATATTACGTAGGCGGAAGTAGGTTAGATAAGAAAAGTAGGGTAAAATTGCCCCACTTTTCCTATCTAACCTACTTCCGCTTATATAAGATTCCTAATACTTCCTATATAAGCTAGTTATTACATTAATAGGCCGCTATTAAATTTACATTGATTTTTATTAAGAATTGGTTGATTTTATAAGGGTCAAAAAATTACGATTTTGGTGGGTTTTAGAGTGCGCGACGAGCTGATATACGCGACGAGCTGATAAACCACGTTATAGTAGTTATAGACCAACTATCTAAGATAAAACACTTAATTGCCTACCCTAATATATTAACGCCTGCCGTTGCCTAACTGTTCCTAAATTATATATAGAAACTCTATAGACTCCCTAAAATGATTATCTCTAATAAAGGCAGCTAGTTTATCTCTGTATTTTAAAAAGAACTAACTACCTAACTCTATATTAAAGTACTATTATCTATAGTATACTATTTAAAAATAGATGGTTAAATGGAATGTGTAAATGCTATAATAGAATAGTATATTTGGATATATACGTTATATTTATAGGACAACTAAATAGAGTAGCTTATATTTACCAAGTTTACTATAAATAACTCTATCTTGGAAACTATAAAGGTCTCCCTATTTCTAGCTAACTATAGCTAGCATTCGCAAATAGGTTTTAAACCCTTTAGTAATATTCCCTACCTAGCTTACTATACCCTATAAGTTATAAAAGTAAACAAATTTATAAAGAAGATAGAAGAACTATAAGAGTTTCTTATTAATAAAATAATATAGGCCTAATCTGTTTATAAAGCCGTAGTAAATAAAAACCGAACCCTAATACTGGCCTATTAAATTAGTAACTTTATCTAGCTAGATATAAGAAATCTAAATATAAAATAACCTATTAAGAAACTTAATTAAAAGAACGCCGGCCCTTATAAGGTTAAAAAGGTTATTTCTTCTTATGCCTACTAACTAAAGCTCTCTAATACGGTTAAAATCCACCCTATATTCCATATGTTAGTCCTTTACCTTACAACCCCTATATTAGACGCCCTGCCTAAATAGATCTAAGATCCTCCCCTATTAGTTAAAGTAGATAGTAAGGATAAGTACCTCATTAAAAGAGTTAGGGAACGTTCGGTTGCAATCTAACTTTAGATTAGAAACTCCTTGATCTATGCACCTTTTAGTATTAACTAGTTGGTAATTAGCGGCGTCTACTTCTAAGGCTCGGTTGAATCTAAAATTAAGTTAATCGTTCGGTAAGGCTCCAGATAAGGTTTAGAATTAAACTTTATATAATACGTAATTAATTTTGGTGAGCGATTAAATAAACACCTCTCCCATTAGGCCTCTATCGCGACTTTTTGTTATAGTGTTGTAATGGAGTCTCCTACTCCTACTGTTCCTTAATTAACGCCCTCTACTTAGTTAACGTTTTCTTCACCTTCCCTTACCTCCCGCAGGAGCCGAAGTAGAGCTACAACGACGGCCGCAACGGCCGCGACACCCGCAAGTTCAAGGAAGTCGCGTATAAAATGGACAACCGAGATAGAGGAGGCGATGTTAGAAGGCCTCGTTAAGGCTATTTGGAAAGGATATTGCGTAGACAGCTTTTATAAAGCTAAGGGTTAGAAGCTTGCTCTTAATTATACGCTAGCTATTACCCCCTAGGCAGTTAACCTAAAGCAAGTTAAAAGTAAGTATGATAGTTATAAGAAGGATTAGAGAATATAAAAGGAGCTCTACGCCCTCTCTAGCTAAGGGTAGGACGAAGCTAAAGGCGTACCTATCGCCAGTAAGGACGTTATAGATATATACTTTAAGGCCAATCCTAAGGCTATAAAGTTTCGTAATGTACTACCTACCTTCCTAAATATACTATAGGAGCTATTTAAGGGAGTTCTAGCAATAGGAAGTAATGCAAGGTTGATTAATAAGGCAATTAAAAGCTATATAAACCCGGAGCTCCTCGCAACCAGAGCCTCGTAGGCAACAGATTTAATAGATACAGAAGATAAGGAGGGAGGTAAGGATAATCTTAAGTTAGAATTAGCTTACAGCTCTATTAAACGCAGTCAGTTAAGGTTATCTTTAATTAAGCGCTTAAATACTCCTTTTATACTAGAATCTTCCTCTTTAATACTAAGTCAAACTTCCTTATTAGTAATAAGAAAGCGGGCTATTAAACAAGCTGCTAGAGAGACTAAATCTAATATAAAGCGCCGGTGAATACGGCGAGTTATGGATTCTCTAGAAGAGATAGTAAAGTAAATTATTAGAGAAATAAGAGCTACTAGATAGTTAATTACCCAGAAGTCTCCTTAAGAGAAGGCTTCTATAGAGTTTATTAAGGAGTTTAGTTACCTAGATCTAGCAGAGCAACTAGTTGTCCTATAAGCTTTTAAGACCGAGTTAACTGCCAAATTATTTCTTATAATGGCCGGAGTTGCAGGGCTTTGGCGAAGCTTAATTAACGATATTTTGGCTAGCAGGAAGGAGGGCGATTAGGAAGGTAGGATTTAGTAAGATTTAATTAAGATCTAGGTGAGATTTAAGCTAGAATTTAGGTAATATCTAAGCAAAATTTGGGTGAGATTTTAATTATTCTTTAATGTCTCACTATATACGCAATTAAGGAGCAATATATAGAGGGAAAGTATATAGATTTCTATAGTAAATACACCAAATTTACTATAGATTCTTATTTAATTGGCCTACTAATTGCCCGGCAGTAACTCTTTTATATAAGTTACGCAATCTTATCACGTCTTTGGTTTATAACTACGTCGCTTTCTTTCTCTGTAAGCCTTGCGTCTTTCTTATCTATCTCCTCATCCTCCGTTACTTTAAAGCTATTCAGATCGTCTGGATTATATATATTAATGAAGTTATAAACAGCCGTTAAGGCGTATACTACCTTAACCTGCGTTTTTAGAGGTAGATTACGCCTGCTAGCTTTAAAGTACCTAAATTAATGCTTAAAAATACCTATAGTATGCTCTACCACGTTCCTTAGTGCCGTATACTGAAGATTAAAGAGTTCCTTAGCGTTCTAAGGCCTTATATTTGCCTGCGCCTATTTATAAAGATAATATTATATACCACGGTAGGGAGTTAGTGTTATAGGCGTATTAGAGTACCTAGCATCCGCAATATAGTATCTGCTAAGTAAGGCTTTAAATCCTTTAACTTTAGCCAAATTTATTACTCTACTATTATAAGCAGTACCCTCCTACCTAGCTAGGACGTACACGAAGTTTATCTGGAAGTTAATAGCTATAAGTACATTCTGCGTTAATCCTCCCTTCCTACCATACCATGGAGCCTGTTTTTTATACCCACCCTTAATAGAAATAGGAAGATAAGTACCGTTAAGAGCTCTAATACAATTAGCAAAAAAAGGATATTGTTTAGGATCCTTAGTAATCTTATCTAGGGTAACATTTTAAGGAAGTTAAACAACTTCCTTATATAACTTTAGAAGGCCAGGAAGAACTTTACATATAGCTCTATAAGGCAGCAAATTAAAATAAGAAGTTTAAGCTAGTCGCTAAATACTTACTAGTGGATTATTGCTAAGGAGTGTTAAGTTATCTTATTTAGTAATCTGTACGATGTATTATTATTAAATATTATTAGGAATATTACAAGCTTTTTAGCCGCTGATAGAAGCTTTATATCCTTAAGGCCACTATGCTCCTATAGCCAATTAAGGAGCTTCTTAAACACCTTAGGCTTTATCTAGGTAATACTTAAAAGTCGTGCCTTATAGCTATAGAGCAATTGTATTGTCCACCTTGTGCCTCGCCATATATCAGTATGCTAAGTACGGACGCCACGCGGAAGGAGTATTATTGCGATTATAAAAGTTAGAATAAGGGCGTTGTAAAATACGTGCAGTTATAACTACAGCAGTGTTACGATTAGGGTGGGCAGAGACGCCATATTATAAGAAGTCGTTAATTGGGCGAAGCTTTAGATTTAATCTAGAATTTAAAGAAGGAGCTTTAAGCTCCAGATTTAAACTAACGCTAAGGCCTCAGTTCAGATTCTATATACGGTATAGCTTGCGGGTTTGACGCGCTTGCCGATCTAGAGGAGCTTTAGATCAGAAAGTCGTCAGATTAACCGAACGATCGCGTCAGAATCAGATTTGAGCTTCAGATCGGTTCTGTTCTGGAGCCTCCAGATTCAATCTAAAGTTGCAACCAAACGTTCCCTTAATAATATTAAGTATAATAAACGAAAATGGAAATATATATACCTTATAAAATGGAGAGGCTTTACTAAGCCCTTATAGGAACCTATTAACTCTATAGGACTTATATAAGCCACAGAAGACTTTTATAAACTTTACCTAGAACTACTATAGCCCTATCTTATAGAAGCTTGAGTTTAAAGGGGGGGTACTATTATAGGATACCTTCGTGACATCTTATATATATTTACCTACTTCTACTAACGCAGTAAAAAGAGACTAACCACGAGATGGCAATCTAATGGCAATCTACTGGCAATCTACGGCAATCTACTGGCAATCTACGGCAATCTAATAGGAATCTACTATATTCTGCTAAGTCTACTAAATCCTACTAAGTTCTGCTAGGACCGCTACTTAAATCCTATACACGTATTAACTAAGCAACTAAACTAATAATATATACCCTTTCTTCCCGTTTCCTTACCTTCTCTTCTTACGCAATATCTTGACTTTATTATACAGTTTATATATATAGCTTAATAATATCTACTTCGCCATATATTATTATCGCTTATACTTACTCCGTAATATATACTTAGTTATTACTATAGGAAGGAGTTATATATTTAAAGAACTATAGTCCCTACCTAGATAGTTCCTTTCTTTATAGTGAATCTTACAATATAATTAGAGTTAATCTATTGGGTAACCACTCTACCAGTTATTATATTGTTGACTTCTTATTTACCTATATACCTAATCCATTAGCGAGTCTACTGTAGTGTTTTCTATAAGGCTTTATTACATATAAAGGGAGGACTATATAATATTCTATCCTTATATAAATAAAAGCTAATTAAGGCTTCTAATTAATCTAGTGATCTTATAGAGTAAAAAGGTCACCTCTTTAGTAAAACCATTTCTCTTAGACAAGTTAGGTGCCTAAAGTTTTGCCTTATTTTTAGCCCTTTTCCAACGCCATACACACGTCCTTAATCTGTTTTTTACCATATAATTTAGTAGCTTCAGCGGAGTTTAAACCAGTCGAAATCTCGCGAGTCTCTCTTTAAAAACATGTGGGGAGAGTGGGTATTTTCGACGCGCGTCAAGCAGAATCCGGCGTCTGATAGGACAACATTATTATTCGGCAAAGATGAGACCAGCCTAGCTGCACAAGACACCCAGAAGGAAGGGATCGGTCCCAATACGCGATTTCCTACATCAGTGGATATAAAGACGCCAGTGAATAGGCTGGAGATGCGGTGTAACACAGTCTATAGACGGGGCAAACATCTCCGTGAAGCGTAGATCTCTAAACCAGCGGAATTGCATGATAGGTGAAGCCTAAGGAGCCCATGACTTTCGTACAGCCTGTAACAGCTCCAGTGTCTCCCCCCTATGTGCGCGCGCAACACACACAGCAATTTCGGTAATCACTAGTCAAGTGCACCATCCAGCGTAGATACTGTGCGCTTGCCTAAAGAGCTGTGCACCTGTAAAAAAGGTAAAGCCTTTGGTTTTTAAGCTTAATTACAAGAGTTAAACTTGAAATTCTCTAGTACGTACAAAGCGAAATTGCTGCGTGTGTTGCGCGCGCATATGGGGGGGAGACACCGGAGCTGTTACAGGCTGTATTTTAGGGCTTTCTTCAGCGCGGTCCGGGCCATATTCGACAGTTACCTCAGCAAGCTCAGGCGCGATTCTGTTGGTCTGGATTTTCAATCGGTCCACAAGCTAACTAACTACGTTTGTGCGAAACCATTAGAATCACGTCTAAGCGTGTTCCGCAACAGTTTCTAGTAAATTTAATAATATCCGTGTTATAGAGGTTGCGGATATTAGAATAACTTAATATTAATATTTTATATTATTACCTAAAGTTAATTAATTATATAATAGAACCTAGGCTTTTAAAATATATTATTTTTATTACTTAGGTATTTTTAGGTCTTATAATTAATTTTATTAAAAAAAAGCGTTATTAGTAATTCTATAACTATATATAACTTTATTAAACTTTAGCTAATATATATATAACCTATATAGATCTATAATAATTACCCTAAAGAACCTATTATAGTTTAGTAGATATATAGTGTCTATATTATAGTATATAACACTTACTAAAACCTTATTACGCGCTAACTACTAAATTATAGATATCTAGGCAAATCTACTATATACTAGCACTAAAACCTATTAGGTAGAGAGGGAGAAAGTTAAATAAAGTACTAGAACAGCCGCGATAGTATTAAGTATTAAATAATTAGACTTAAAGAAGTTATAGAATAAATTAGGAGCAATAGCTATAGGATCTTTAAGATTAGCTTCTTACGCTTTATAGAGAGAGTAAGGCCTAGTAGCTAAGCAAGGTTAATAAGGCTATTACTTTTTTATATCTATATCATAAATGTATAGAGTAGTTTAAAGCCCTTAGGTAGCTGCTGTTTAAGAAAAAAGATATAATACTTATTATAAAAACCTTATTTAGTAAGAGTATAATAATATAAGCAATGCCGTATCTTCTTTGGGGCTTAGTAGTAATTATTATTTTACTATTTAATACGATTAGTATAAAGTAGAAGGTAAAGATTAAGGAGCTTTCTAAAATAAGACTGGTTTATATATACGTTAAGAGGCCGTCGAAATCGGACTCTGCACCTGTACGTGGTGACGGCTACGAACCTAGGTCTTCGAAGATCGGATCCAGAGCCAACGCAGAGACGTCGCATAGCGTGCGGACAGGACCTGGTGGTGGTTGTGGGCGTTAAGGGCGGTAGTGAAAGGTTTTTGGATGGTAAGATCTTGAAAACCACCACTATTGGCCCTCTACAATACGACAACTACTATACTGTTCTATCCAGGGCACCTATACAATCCAACATGGATAAACAGTACTTGATAACATCCCCCGACCCCCAATTGAAAGCATTGATGACCTTACATTAACAAACGAGTGAACGCGCGAACGAACAAACAAATGAGCAAATATACGGCCCCTCTTAACCCCTAGGGCGATCGCCCGCGGAGCATGCGGTCACTCGCCGTTTTACTACCGTAATACTGCAACCTGGATTGCGACCCACGGTTTTCCTTATCTTCTTTCAACGGAGTGGTGACCCTTTAAAAGGGCCTAGCTGGGGCCTAGGCATAAAAGATACCCAATACAATATATCCCGCTGCTTGGTATCACGGTAGTTAGAACGGATGAATCCCCCTTATGCCTTCGATAGCTCTAGGGGGGGGGAGGCAAGGCGTATATAGCAATGGTTAATAAGAGATAGCACACAGGGGATGGTCAAGATATAGGAGAGGCAAATACACAGCAATTGATTAGCAAGGCCTAGCTAGGGCGTAGTGAACCCTAGCTTTGGATAAGCTAGAGAAGGAAGCAGTGGTTCCCAAGGAGTTCAAAACATCTAAGGAGGAGGACGTGCTGTAGGCCCGCAGGGTCGCAGCTATGTGCAAACATAGCAAATCGGGGTTTTTTATCCTACTAAGGCTGCTTATAGGGTTTTTCCTCCCCTAACTGCAGGGGTTTTCTTCCTGTAAATACATAAGTTTTCCCCCCTGTGCGGAGTAGTCTGCGTGGGCCAGTAGGATCCGTATCAGACGTTAATCAAAGAGTTACTACTATATACTTTAAGATAATATCCGTATTAGAGTATATACCTATATTTTAATATTACTAGAGCTATTAGTTAGTAAAAGGTTCTATAAAACTCTTATTAACCTTACCTTTTATGTATATATTAGCTTAGTAGTAATTAATAAGGTGTACCTTATAGCTAATTAGGGGGGTTTATTCCGGAATTTGTATATATAGCTATAGAAAGTGCGGTTGTTATTAGGGCGGAAGCCTTAGTTTGCTTATACTGTAATACTTAATAATATAACGTTTAAGATTGTTTAAGAGCTAGTAGGCTTTTAAAATAATATTAATATAGTACGGATATTAATTAACTGGCTAAATCTATTAATTATTAAAGAATACGCTAAGTAAGGAAATAAGAAGTCCTTTAAGAGCTTATACTTTATTATAGACTATATATATACCGCTATATCCGCTAAGTAGAGAATCTAATATATATTAACTCTCTACCAGATTCTAAAGATAATTATCTTTCTTAATTTAAAGGACTTAATATTACTAAGTAGGGACTTAATTTGTTTATAGTTAGTATATTATAGGTACTAAGAAGCGTAGGCTAGAAGACCTGTTTAGCTTTATTATATATTATTAGCTATTATAGATAAAGATAGACTATATAAGGAGTTTAGAAAGCCTAACTTGGAAATCTATATTCTACTCTTCTCTAACACACTTACCTACAGCGCTAATATTTTTAATATTAACTATATTGCGCAGTATTGTATATATAAAGACAAGTCTATTGATATAATATAGCAATGACTTAGACACGGTGCTTATAGTAGTAGTTAAATAGATAAGGCGATATTTCTAATTAAGGATTAGTATAAAGGTCTTTATAAGGATATTTCTAGGCTAGCTAAAAATTGCGGTTATATTATTTATTCTTTGCTTAACGTCCGATTCGGATCCCTACTGGGCCCACGCGGACTACTCCTTATATACATGTGGGGAGAAAACTCTTGTTAGAGAAAACCCCGTGAACCGTCTCCCCGCCTTTGGGACCTGCCTGCTTGGCGCCTGCTTGGCACCTGCGGGTCACCTGTGGTACTCTATATCCTTACTTTTTTGCCACCTTGGGAACTACTGCTGCCGTAACAAGCCTACGGACGCGCTAGTATTACGAACTTGCTCTACTACTGTAGAGTTATTAGGGGGCACCTATTGCCTGCCCTATTACCCTCCGTTGCCATTTCCTTTGCGACTTGGAACTGGTCTAGTACGTATTAGCTAATAAGCCACTGGGTAACCGCCTTAAGGCCTCTTTACGTTAAGAGTAATGTGTTGTAGTTATCTGTACCAGCTGCTAAAAGTATTGCTTCTTAGTTAGTATATAGGGGGCATAATAGGATGACATGCTTTGGTGTTTATCTTAGCTAGCTATATTTGCACCTTAGGCTACCTACTAGGACACCTACCCAGTAAAGCCAGTCTTTTAGACCTATTATCCCTATCCTTAGGAGTGTTGCTATTGTGTTTTCTGCCTTTGTTAGGCCTTCTTGGAGCCCTTAGGTTTTTACCCCCCACGGCGTTAGCCATGCTATGGCTTAGGCACCTCTTGTCTGTAATAGCCTCTGCACTTTTGTCTCCTATGCGTCTTGCCAGTATTTATCTAGCCCGTGTTGTGTTACTGTAAATGGTTTCCTAGTGCTCTTTTATGCTCTGCTTTGGCCCCTTTCTCTTTTTTACTATTGTCTTTACTAGGCTCTTGCGTGTCTCCTTTCCTCCTCTATATAGGTCTAGGCCCTAACCTAGCGCTATTCTTCTTCTGCTTTTTCTACCTATTTTGCCAAAATGTCTTCCCTACTTTAGGGTTGTTGGTTTGTTCTCCTGTAGGGCACCCTAGGGTCCCTCTATAGCTTGTTTAGGCGTGTCTTAATATACTTTATAATATTAGAGTTACGTTCCTTTTGTGTCCTCTATATTGCCGTAGCCTTGATATATAGTTGTAGGGGGGGAATATTAGCTTCCTTCTTAAGTAGTGCTGTGGCCGTTTGCTTGTACCCGCCTATTATACTCTAGAGATAGGCTGTTTGAACCTTTTGGAGTGGTTTAAGGAGAGACTAAGGGGGGCCTTTTTTGGTTTCTTCTATAGCCCAGATACTGGACCCGTACGTTATAGTTGGCCGGACAACTGCTATATATAATAGGCGTGACCTCTAGAAGCAGGGACCCTATGTGGAGTTGACGATCTTGGATATTGCTATATACTGTGCATGGCCCTTACGGGCTGCTTATGCCGCATGTTCGCTCCACCGGAGCTTACTGTCTACTTACACTCCTAATACCCTTAGGCCCTTAACTGGTTGACCTCCAAAGCCTTAGATATGGATTATATGCTGGAGATCTGCAGTTTGGTTACGTTTTCTTATAAAGTGGATTAGCTAGTATTTCTCTGGTGAGAATTGGACTCTATGTTGCTTTGCCCATTTTATGCAGACGTTATAGGCTTTCTCTAGTGTCCTGCAGTTCTTTGTGGCTGTTGGCCCATATATAATTAGGTTTGTATTATTGACAAATCCTATCCCCTGAGTCGCCCCTTCCTTAAAGGTGTCAAGTAGGTTGCTTACAAAGAAGAGGAAGAGTATAGGTGAGAGGGGGGATCCTTATGGGATTCCTGTTGTAACTATAATAGGGGGGCTCCAGTAGCTACTAAATATTAATAAGGTCTCTTTTTAACCTGTAAAGCCTTATATAAATTATATAATCCATTTAGGGAAGCCCTTTAACCTAAGGATATGTAGGAGGCGCTTATAGGGTACGTTATCGTAGGCGCCGCTAATATCTAAGCTAAGTATTGATACTACAAAGTCTTTTTAAATAGCCCATGCGGTTTTAATAGTACTTGTAAGTAGGGTAAGTGCTAATAGTGTTAAGCGGTTCTTTCTTGCCCCCATTTGGCTTTGTGGTAGCAGGGCGTGTTCTTTAGCTGTGTCTGCTATGCGTTCTGCTATTACCCTTTCTAAGACCTTGCTGAGGGTGTTTTCTAGGGCTATAGGGCGGTAGCTCCCTGGGAGTAAGTAGTCTGCTTTGCCTTCTTTGCGTAGGACAACTGTTGTTATAGCTCTTCCGAGTCTTGGGTAGTAGCCTATTGTAAAATATGCTCTAGCTACGTCCGCAAGCCAGGGTGCTATTAGTGGACCGCAGGTTTTTAGGGCTTCGTTTGGGATTCCATCTAGTCCTGGTGCTGTGTTGTTTAAAAGGCGGCTGATGGTTCTGGCCATTTCTTCAGTTGTCATGTCGCTGTCGACCCTCAGGCGAGTCGCCGGTGTTTCGCCCGTGATGTCGCTGAGGTCTGCTAGGGCCGGTTGGGGGAAAAATCTTTCCGTAAGGATCTTTGCCTTCTCGTCATTGTTGCTTGTGGCCAGTGACTCGCCTGTTCTTCGCATGGGCGGAAGGTGCGGGTCTTCTACTGGACGTCCCGCCTTTTCCAGAATACATATGCATTATAAAACTACTATACACAGCAAGTTTGCCTGAACTGCTTGCCCAGTTCCTTGCCACGGTTGACGCAGCAGCTGGTGGACAAAGCCAGCTCCTACCCATGTGCACCTGATTTGCTCCATAAGCCTATTCTTACAGCCTGCCCCTGCCTAAATAGACCGACACGCGCATCCGTCCTTTCGGGCTATACAGACAGTGTCGTCGACAAGGTGTTGATCCTTCCTCCAAGACAGGTCCACCAGGAGTCAGAGCCTAGTAAAGGGGTAAGGTTCCTGGAGTCGTCCGTCGCTGCCATTGTATACCACGCCCCACAGCCGTTGCCAGCTGCTTCGCGTTACCTGTGACGCTCTCGCGACAACAGGCCGACCGTGTCTTGCAGGCGTGGGCCCATGATAACTCGACGCCGCGCAGCTATCGTCCCTCAGCCGCCTACTAACCAAACTTGTTGTCCTCCCATCTTAACCATCACCTGCATCTAAGTCCGTTCCAGCCTGCCTATGCAGGTTCGTCCTAGCTCTTTCTTGGTCCGTTCCGGATTAACGTCGCTGCCTAGAGAAGGGTGCCCCCAGCTCTTTCTTGGTCCGTTCCAGAATTGCGGTTATATTAGTAAAGCCTTTTAATCTTAGCTAAGTTAACTTAGCCGCAAATATTATATTAAGTAATAGGTACTATAAGAGGACGGGGCTGCTAATTTTGCTAATAATATATCTTTAAAAGTATCTATATATAGTAATGCTAATTCTAATTTATCCGCAACTAATATAGGGCGAGAGCTTAGTCTAGGTAGAATATCCGTAGTTCTACCTATAAATATTCTATTAAAGAAGCTAGCGTGGCGCCTAAAGACTAAAGCTAAGAAAAGAGTAGCTCTCTCCTATTATATATATGCTTTTATAAATAAAGAAAAGGGCTGCTTATAAAAGATTATATTAAAAAACTATATGGAACAGTCTCCGTTCACTAGTGGCTAGGGTTATTACTTTAACTATAATTCTACTTTACGGGCTTTTAAAGAGTTTAATATCTATAAGCCGTATATAAAGGGGATTCTAAGGAAGATATAATAAAAGGCCTTTACTATAAGTATAAAAAACTAGTTCTATAACTGGATAGAGAAGAAGTATTAGTATGCTATTTAGAATCTAACCTTAAGCTATATTATATCTAATAAGTAAATTACTACCCTTTATAGCTGCGCCTAGTATATAACTAGCTATAAGGCGCTTAAGAAAAACCCACCTAATTAGAATTGTAATTAGCTTAGTAATAATTTAGATAAGTTTATTACCTTTATTTAAGTAAAGGTAAAAAAAGTAAATTAGGCAGAGAGCTAGCTATTAGCGTTAGTAAGTATATTAAAAGATAGTGTAAAGCGGATATTACTACGGTCTAAGGTAGTAAAGAGGCATATAGTATTGGCAGCTTAATGTCTGTAAATATAAATAGCCTAGCTACCTTAATTAATATCCGCCGAAAATTTGCATATAGGTCTGCTAATACTATTACCTTCTTAGCCTATATTTAGCAGGAATGTATAGCTGGCTAGCTTAAATTCCAGCTAGTAGAATACCTTTAGGCTAAGTATACTAACACTCTATAGTGGATATTAGTCCTAGCAACGCGACAGTTAGGTCTAGTTTTTAATATAAGGCGGATATCTAGGATCCTAAAGTTAGACTAGGTATTAACAGCCCTAGGGTAATAATTAGCATTAGTTTTTATTAAGTATTAAGTATCGGCCTTTTGGATATTAGGGTCTATACTATAATAATAAACATTAACTCCCTATAGCCCCTAGATATCTAAGTCTATACTATAGCATTAAAAACCAGTCTTTAGGGTAGGCTAAGTATTATAGCTTATAAGACAGCTCTATATTTTACCTATTAGAATAATCCGGATATTAAAGCTTATAGCGCAGTATTAGGTCTTAGCCCTTAGAGTAATTTAGATATTAGAGCCTATAGTAAAGTATTAAGTCTTAGCCCTTAGAGTAATTAGGGTATTAAAGCTTATAGCATAGCATTAAATCCAAATTCTTAGGGCAGTCTAAGTATTAGAGCTTATAGTGCAACACTAAGTCTTAACTTTTAGATAAGCTTAAGGTTTAATATTTATAATATAGTATTAAATCTCTAATTATAGAAAATTCTAAAGTTTAAGATCTATACTATAGCACCAGTTTTTAGGTAGTAGGAAATCCGGAAATTTAGAAATCGTAATATAGTATTAGATCTTCGCCCCTAGAGAATCCTAAGGCTTAGGATTTAAGTTATAATACTAAATCTCCGCTCCTAGGAAACTCTAAAGCTTAGGGCTTATAGGCTGATACTTAATCTCTACCTTCTAAACTAGGCGCAGTTTAGAATTTACGTGCTAATGCTTAATCCCTACCTTCTAAATTAGATACGGCTTAGAATTTACAGTCTAATATTTAATCTCCACTCTCTAAACTAAGCGCAGCTTAGAACCTATGGCCTAGTGCTTAATCTCCGCCCTTAGTTTTGGATATAACGCAGCTTTAGTAGGTTAGTATTTAATATTCCTTAGCATTCTACTTATTTATTAACTTAACTAAGACTAGGGCAGAGCTCTAATTAATATCTAGGTATTAAGTATTAATCTCCATATACGCATTTAAAAAGTCTATTAGATTCTTATCTAAAGAGATATTAAGGTTTATACTAAAAGCTCCTAAAACCCATAGAACCTATATTATATTAGTTATTTAGTTTAAGTATCTTATAATCCTCTTAACTAGATATTATCTATTTTTCTTAGGCTACTATACCTTAAGCCTCTTAGCTAATATTAGATCCGCCTTATAGTAAGAGAAAATAAAAGAACATATCTACGCACTTTAAAAGTAAGAAATCCGCTTACTAAGTAAACCTAATATCCGCTTACAACCCTTCTCTAGCACCTTAATTAAGCGGTAATTCTATATTAATATTACTTTATAAGTTAACTAGACAGCGCCTACTTACTTTAATTAGTAGTAACTTAACTATAAAGGATTTACGCGTTATAAATAAGTGTATATAAGGTGGTTAATATTTCCTAAGGTAAGTTTCCATAGTAATTACTTGTTAGTAAGCTAATTTAATAAAATCTATAATACGGATATTTACCTTTAATTAACCTCTATACCTTTTACCTTATAGCATTATTGTAAGGGATATTATTGCAGGTCACCTTGGGTTGCCCTTAGGACAACCCCCGGACACCCCTCGGATAGCCGTCGGTTACATACCAGAGGCACGTGCCCGTAGTATATAGTCTCCACGATCCTCAAGGCCTTACCTCCTTAAGGATTCGTCTCTCTTACCAATCTATCTTGTTCTATAATCGTGTCCTTATAGCCCCCTATCTACAAGTTCCCCTCATATTCGAATCCTTCCTACTCTTTTTAGAAGGGTAGCTGGCTTTAAGAACCAGATTGTTTATATTTTTGTTTACACCTACTATCCTCCCTTAAAAATCTCGCGATAACCTAAATGGAAACTCTATGAATACCTCATGGAAAGCCGTCGCGCTAAGGCAGGAAGGTCCCTCCGACAGCGAGAGATTACGATAATACAAACCTCTGGGTAAGATAGCTGAACAAGCCCTAATACCCAGATGCGCTAGGAGCTTAAAAACTCTTGCACACCTATAGTCACCGACAACGTGGAGGAAAACGCAGACACCCTCTATAATAGTCGCAACGCTGCTAGAAAGTAACTAGAACCCCTCTGGCTCTACCTAGGCCAATTAGAAGATTAAGCGCTAGAAGCGACTCTAAGATCTTCCCCTAAGCCAAAAATGCTAGAGGAATATACTAACGCGTCCAATTAGGGATCCAACCAAAACCCTCCCAGAAGACCATCGGCCCATAATTAGTATAGTGGTGGCGTATAGACTGCTTATAAGCTAAGCGGGCCTACCTCTTTTAGTAACTTAACCTAAACACTAACTTAAAACCTAAGCCTTATTAGGAAGCCTACACCAGTTACTAGTGCTAACACTACTTTTATAGCCGGAGCTTCCCTAGGCCCAAGTTTGGAAAGTTAAGAGCCCCATACTGATATCCTTTAAGATGGATATCGGGAAGCTATCGCAAGGCTCTCGGAAGCCATACGGGAGGAGGCCACTGGTAAATATATTAGAACCCTTTAAGGGCAAATCCAGATCTAGTAGGGATTAATTTAGGCTAGATAAACTCTTTTATAACCTAGTTAAGGCCAAGGGCTTCTTAGGGGCTACCCAGTATCTACCTAAGGAAGTATGGAAGACTTAGAGAGTTATCTACGCCATAAATAGAAAAAGGATATAGACTAATTAGCTAAGGCCTCCAATAGCCTAGAACTCCGTTATAGACCCAACGCCCAACAGCTGGACGATTGGGTTTATAAGGTAGACAACTTCTTTAAGATGCTAATAATATGAGATAATACCAAAGAGCGTATATACTGGATTATTAGCAAGATTAAAGACCGATCGCTAAACCAGATTACACTTAATTAGCTTAATAAAGAGTAAATTACCTTATAGCCGTAGCTGTAAACCTTTTTAAAGAAGTAGACTTAAGATCCGCACGTTGTACAATATAATTATGTAGAACTATTTTGGAATAGGATATAGCTTAACCGCCACGATTTCTACTAGTTTATAAACTTTGTGGAAACTTGTGCTCAACTAATAGATCTAGAGCCCTTTAAAAACGAGGACGGTAGCGTCCATAAGAAGGAGAAGATTGGATTTATTTAGGCTAGAATTAAGCCAGTAATTCATAACGAAATAAAGCGCGTAGGAGCCCTACCGCGGATTACCATATATGCGGATTTTAAACGAGCAGTTCTAAACGCCAAGGATATAGTAAGGAACCAGACCTCTTCTAGTAGAAAGCTGGGGGGTCACCAGAAGCGCGGGCACTCTAGTAGTAATGTAGGGCAGACCTAAACTTCAAAGAAGCCGTTCTTAAAGAGAAATTTGGAAGGGTTAAAGTCAGGGACCTTAAGCAATGGGAAAGACTCCTAGGGCCAACCCAACACCCGTCTAGCACCCTTATGGGAACACTCTGAAAGGTTAAGAGAAAACTTCTCTAGAGGTAAACCTAATTAGAAAAATAAGCAGGGCGATAACTACACTGATAATCTAAAAAAAGAAAAGCCCTAGTCACAGACCTCTCCCGGCTGTAATTAGGGCAAGATATGGAAGGAGAGACTTTCCGTATTGCTATTAAGCTGGAAATGGTACTCCCTACGGGCGAGGTACGTTAGTTCCAAGCACTATATAACAGCGGCGCCGAAATCAATCTTATATAATACGATTTGGTAAAAGAGTATAAGCTTATCCCGTCGCTAAGGTAGCGGAAACCTATTGTAGGGTTCCTGGATGAGTATCAGATTAAACTATATAGTGCCTATAAGCTTATAGTGTCAGTGGCCAATATATATAACCGTACTAAGGTAGTTGGCCCGCAACCCTTCTGGGTGGCTAACTTTAAAGGCTATAACCTTATTCTTAGATACCCTTGGCTTGCAGAAGCAGACCCTAAGATACGCTTTAAGATAGGAGCCTTTAAATGGTGGAACGATGAAGAATTGGAAGGGCGTATATCACTAGCAAGCTTAAAAGACATCCTAGAAGATATGGCTCTAGGTAAAACAGTATACGCTCTATACCTAAAGGAGTATTGGATTGAACCCCTGTTCTATAGCAAGATGGGTATAGAGCCTAGTATAGGTGATAACCCCTCTATAATAGAGACCCCACGGGGAGCTGCCGGACAGGTCGCGGAGATACTGTAGGGAGGTGGCGATCTTAAAGATCTTATAAGATACTTCCACCGCCACGGGTTACTCTGGCTTAAGCAATATGCGGAGAATATACTACGGCACCTTAAACGCTGCGTTAAAGAGTTCCCTACCCTCCACTGGCTACCGCATAAAACGGTTCAATGTATGGTAGTAACTATGTACAAACAACCACTATAGCGCGCGATGCTACCTGTAAGCGTTTTAAGGGAGCTCTAGGACCTACCTAATGATAATACGGAGGACGAACGCGACCCTAATCTGTTGAATATTCTATTAGGCCTAAAGGACTTACTAAGGGTATTCTTGGGTAGGCGAGCTAAAATCATAGCATAGAACTTAGAATATGATCATGTAATTGATCTAGAAGAGGGTAAATAACCCCTAAACCTTCCTATTTACAACCTCTCTCGCAAAGAGCTTGAGATCCTGCGGGAATACCTTGATAGTGTATAGGAAAAGGGATGGATCCGGCCCAGTAAGTTGCTAATAGGCGCACCAATCCTCTTTGTCCCAAAACCAGATGGAACTATAAGGCTATGTATAGACTATCGCGGTCTTAATAAAGTTATAATTAAGAACCGTTACCTACTACCACTGGTTAGTAAAATGCTGGATTGACTATCTAGGGCGAAGATCTTTACGAAGCTGGATTTATAAGACGCCTATTATAGGCTCCATATTAAAGAAGGGGATAAGTGGAAGACCGCTTTTAAGACCTGATACGGCCACTTTAAGTATATGGTGATGCCTTTTGGGCTAGCTAATACGCCTACGATATTCTAATCGTATATTTACAGAGCCTTAGGGGGACTAGTTAACCGTATATATATTATCTATTTAGATGACATCCTGATCTACTTAAAAGATGAGGATTAGTATAAGTAACACGTCCGCCAAGTGCTAGAATGTTTGGATGATTGGGGCCTCTACACTAAGGCGTTAAAGTATACCTTTAATACTAAGCAGGTCGAGTTCCTGGGTTATATTATAACGCCTATAGGCGTAGTTATAGACCTAGTACGGGTATAAACGATTTAAGAGTGGCTGGAGCTAGAGAGCTACTGGGATGTTTAAGTGTTCCTAGGCTTTGCTAATTTTTATAGGCGCTTTATCTATGACTACTCGGACGTCGCCCAATACCTATCTAACTATATTGCGGAAGCTTTCTAAGACCTGGCTTAAGGAGTAAAAAGCTTAAAGGCGGGAAGGAAGAAAACCAAGAAGGGACTAACTAAATGGTATAAACTATGGTTATAGCCTGGAAAGGTTTAGGATACCTTCTAGGAACTACAAGTAAAGTTTACAGAAGCTTTATTACTGCGGCATTTTGACCCAAATTAGCTATTAATGATAATCACTAATGTATCAAATTTCGCCCTTATTAGTATCCTACTATAACCTAATAGGGATCCGGACGCTACCTAGCTCTACTAGAGACCAGTAGTATTCTATAGTAGAAAATTCTAGGGGCCTAAAGTTAGGTATTATACCCACGATAAGGAACTGCTGGCTATAGTTAACTGCTTTAAATAGTGGCGATATTACCTTAAGCATATAAGCCATACTACTTGTGTACTCTTAGATTATCACAATTTACGCTATTTTATAACTATAAAGGAGCTTATACCTTAATAAGCCAGATGGGCAGAGGAGCTTGTGCGATTTAATTTTAAGATTGAATATAAGCTAGGGGAGAACAACCCTGCTAATAAACCGTCATGACGGCTAGACTATGCTAAAGGCTTTAAAACGGGAGAAGGAAAATAGATAATAAATATCTTACTCCCTATATTATAGAATAAGCTCTGGGTGTAGGATGCTTGAGCACCTATAGCTCTATATACTAAGTCTTAGGTGGTGCAAACCCTATTAGCTTCCACTAACGTTCTAGCTGGTACCCGGTTTGTAGCCAATAAGGGTCTGAATATACCTAGATAGGATGTCCCTAATATAACTTTGGAACCTAGTAATACGCCACCTCTAATTACTAAGCTATCCCTTTAAGCTAAAAGTAAAGCTATAGAGCAATCGGAACTTAGAGCTCTATAATAACTAAAGGACTTTAACCTTGTAGCGGCCTTCCTAACGCACGCGTATTGAAGAGTTGTAAGATCTATAGTACTATTAAGTCTTGTACTTAAAGCAGTATAAGACGAAATAGCTTTTACCCGGGAACTATCTGAAAGGTTAATGGATCTTATTTGTAAGGTATAACGGAGGGATGCTTCCTATGCTATCTTTAATGCAAAAGTAGACCAGAAACGTAACGGAAAGAAAGCTGTAAGGTGTTAAAATTGGGAACTGGACTTAATGGGCCTACTGCGTAGAAATGGCAAGGTTTGGGTGCTATATAAAGCAAATCTACGACAGAAGATCCTTATAAGGAATTACAACAATTCTCTAGGTGGCCACTATGGTTAAGCTAAGACAGTGGAATTACTTTAGTGTAAATACTATTGGCTAAAGCTTAAGCAGGAAGTAAAGGAGTATATTAGCTATTGCGAGAAGTGTTAAGTATATAAGATCCGTAGGTATAAGCTATGGGGTCTACTTAAATTAGTTTCCCCCGCTAGTAAGCCATGGCGATATTATGCTATGGACTTTATTACGGATCTCCTACTATCTAAAGATGGCTAAGGACGAACATATGATTCGGTCCTTATACTTATTAATAGGTTTTTGAAGTACGTCTAATACCTTCCTGTTAATAAGACAATTAACGTATAAGCGCTTACTAGCCTGATTAAGGAGAAATGCTTTCTTAAAGTAGACTAGTCGCACTCTATTATTACTAATAGGGGCAGTGTCTTTATAAGCCAGTACTGGTCGGATCTATGCTTTTATTTAAAGATAGACTACTGTTATAGTATAGCTTTCCATCTATAAATGGACGGGTAAATAGAATGTTAGAACTAGGAACTGGAGTCTTATCTGTAAATGTATTTAAACTACCAGCAAGACAACTGGTGCGAGCTACTTCCGTATATGGAGTATGCTTACAATTTAAAGTAATATGTATTATATAAGTATACACCAATCCAGATTGCCTATGGCGTCCAACTATTTGGGTTTAATGGTGTACCTAGTGATTACTAGCTAAGGCCATATAATCAATTATAGGATCCTACCGGGAAGTTAAAGGATATCTACTAGAGAGTACAAGGATACCTCTAGGAATGGGAGGAGTAATGGAAGTATGTAAAGTAGAGCCTATAAGATGCCTAAGAGCAGTAAAGACTCTGGTATAACCGTAAACACTAGGATAAGTATTTTGGAGTAGGCGATGAGGTTCTATTACGTTTAACAAATATTAAGACCCGTTAACTATTAAAGAAGCTTGATATAAGATACCTAGGTCCCTTCTAAGTTAAGGAATGAATTGGTAAGCTAGCCTACTATCTCTAGCTACCCCTATCTATGGCCTGTGTATATTTAGTGTTTTATGTAAACCTATTAGAGCTATGGTATAGACTACTATTGGAAAAGAACTTCCGTTTAGGCCCAATTGAACACCCTGAGGTAGTAGGCGAGCGGTACGAGGTTGAAGCTATACTATACTATAAGTCTATTAAGAACAAGCTTTAATATAAAGTTAAATAGCTAGGCTGGCCTACTAAGGACTCTATATAGGAACTAGAGGATTACCTTAAATATTATAAAGATATTCTAAAAGAATATTAGGACTAAGGTCCATAATCTATAAATCGTAGAAAGTGCTCTGATACTATGGTGTTATCGCGACCTATAAAGAAAGCTTGTGGTAGACCGCAAAAGGCCCTAAAGAGTAAATAGGTTAAATTGGATATGGAATAGATAGGCTCTGGAAACCATAAGGATTAGGGCTATGGCCTAAGGCAGGATAGGTCCTTAGCCTTTTTACGTATATAGCATAGAGTTAATAGGGCATTTTGCTAGAATTGTATTCCTATTTATTAATCTATATTAGGAATATTGTTCTTAGGGCTCCTAAGCCCTTCCTAAAAGCACTTTAAGGCCTTTTTGAGTACTTAATTAAGGTTCTTAATTGCTACTATGTATAAGAATAAATCCTAAATGCTTAATCTGAAAAGCTACTATGCCTTATTCTTAGGAGCAGGATTAGTATCTATTAGGCCACTAAGTGATGGCTAATAAGAATGGGATCTAGACCCCTTGGTAGGGGTACGAGTAGGCATAAAAATAGGGGTAGGACGATAAGGTGTAGCTGGGGTAGAGATCCTTAAACGTTTAATACTAATATTAGGTCCAAACCAATACTAATAAAGCTTTTGCGGCGTTAGCTTATAGTTAATAAAGACACGCTTAAGCCTAGAATAAATAGAGACGTTAGCTGGCTGGCATAGTCTAAAACCACTAAGACCTTGCTATAGTAACTGTTAGTTACCTATCTGTTAGGTACCTGAAGGGTAACCTACCTAATACTGTATTATATTATGCTCTTTTAAAACTTGACGCGTATGCGCGAACTTCTTTTTGTAGTAGACAGCAACCTTCTTTTTATTACCCCTATTCTTTACCCTATCCTTAGTGTACCAACCTTGCTCTTATATAAGGCGTTGCTGGCTGGCTTACTAGGAATTATGGGTAGTGTAGATGGCTGTGGTATAGTCTTGAATTTGACCAAGTTATTTAGCGTTTATACTGGAATAAGAGAGAGCCTGGGCGATGTAGTAGTTAAGGACATTAAAGGAACGTCGCTACTTAGGCCTAGGCTATTAAAGCTTAAAGTCAGCAATGGAAATCTATTAAGAATAGAAAATTTTACCTTAATGTAACTGCCGCTCTTGGTACGCATGCATTGATTACAAGGACTAAAGGTATTAGATTTAACGCAGTGCGTCTTATTATAAGCCTTTAGAATCCTCTTATTAGACTTCTGGTCTTTTAAGGACGTGTAGGCAAAATTATTTAAGTAGGATTAGTACTAGTTACGGGTCAGCGGAGGTTAAGGTTCTATATACAGCGGTAGGGCTAGAATACGCTAAGGAATTGGCTTAGAAGAGCAGTCAGCAGGAGAATAAAGAGGCATACTAAAATAATAATAGAAAAGAAGAAAATCTTAATAATATATTGAAGATACGTCCAAAATTGGACAAAGGTTGATAATGGGAAGTAAGGTGTTGAGGAAAAGGAACAGCTTAATAAGTAAGGTGTCCTTATACTTTACCGTCTAATACTCTTCTGGTAAATAGCCGCAACCTTGCCAATATAACTCTATTACAATAGCGTTATTTAGAAGGAAGGAAACATGTGTATAAGTTATTTGACTATTACTTCCTTATAAAAACTGATTATGTGGCCAGGGAAGGCAATTAAGACGTTAATTAAAGATGTATATAGGTTAAATTATACCTAAATAATACTATAATATTAAAAGAACAACGTTACAAACGTTCTTAACAGTTGTATAATAGCTATAGGCGCTATTGCGAAGTGTCTCCTGTTTGCTAGGCAGTAAAGCTACGCCAATTATATAGTATAGGACCACTAGATTTGAAACCATATACACCAAATCTTAAGAGATAAGTCTTTTTAATTAACTGATTGATTACCTAACTATATATAGCAGCCTAAGGGCAAATGCGGGAGCAATGCGTTAGTGACGTAGGGGATTAGGAGAAAGGATTATAGATTATATCTTAACAGTTAAAGATAACGGTAAGCTAAGGCCCTGTATGTTAAATCCTATACCAAAAGGTTTTATGGAACTATATTAGGAATACCAAATTGCCTATAACACTTGCGATTAATTGCAGACCGGTATAAAGGCTTGGAAGTAGAGTTGCATAAAAATCCTTGGGTTAGCCCAGGTAGTTACTAGTATGCTTTTAGTAGGCTTCTAATAGGTCTCCTAGCAATCCTTATATCTTTTCTCTAGTTATGTTTTTCCTTATTAAGGTTTTCAGGAGTTTAAAGCAGGGGTTAGATAAATAGATAATATATAGCGGTATGCCGATAGCTCTCCAAACCCCTTCTGGGACGAGCCCTTATAATCTCCCTTTACTGCAAGGTAATGGCGATCAGGGGCCGACCGCAAGAAAGGGGGGGGTAATGTAAGGGATATTATTGTAGGTCACCTCGGGTTGCCCTTAGGACAACCCCTGGACACCCCTTGGATGGCCGTCGGTCACGTGCCGGAGGCACGTGCCCGTAGTATATAGTCTTCACGATCTTCAAGGCCTTACCTCCTTAAGGATTCGTCTCTCTTACTAATCTATCTTGTTCCATAATTGTGTCCTTATAGCCCCCTATCTACAAGTTCCCCTCATAATTATATTACAAACTTTATTGTTGTTGTTTTATCTACTGTCTATTAATATACTACTCTCTATAATATCTTCTTTTATACCTCTAAATACGTCTAATAGCTATTTAGTTAAGGAACTTAATATACGCGATATTGATAATAAAATAATTAAGGATACTTTTAAGGACGCTTTTTCTTTTACTAATCCTTTAGGTTTCTTACCTAAAGAGTAAGCTTTTTAATACTAAATTATGCCTATAGCTAATATAATTTTAGGAAATATATACTAAAGCACTCTTTATTAGATCTAGTAGAGCACTATAATAAGACTATTACGAAATCCGCTAGAAATCTGCTTACCTCTTTACTGCCTTACTCTTTACTGCCTACTTCTTTACTACCTACTTTTTCGCCGCCTGCCTTTAAGCTACTTCTAAAAAGTTTAATTATTACTATACTTCTACTTCTCTTAAGAGGCAGGCTAATAAAATTGCTATATAAAATATTTAGTATAAGATAGCCTTTAAATCGTATATATTAACTATACTATTTTAATATCTTATCTACTAATTTACCTCTTATAGTAACCTAACAAAAATGTTAGAGATTTTAGATGATAATAAAGAGAGTAATCTTAATAACGCCAACTCTCCTCTTATAATCTCCGTAGCCCTTATAAGCTCTATAGTATATAGACGGCCCAAGCTATAATATTAGATATTAATATAAATAAGCGCCTTCCTATTTAAGTACCATTAGTAAATAAATGGTATACCTTAAAAGCTAGTACTTAGGAGAATATAAACGAAGCTCACTAGTGGATATATACCTATGTCTAGAATATTAAGGGTAGCTCTAGTATACTACGCGATCTATTATACGCTCTATATATTAAGTAAGATTATAAATATCGCGTTTACAAGTAGAACTCTAGGCCGTATTTTAGAGGTATATGCTTAGGATATTACCTAAGTAGCAAGTTGTGCGAAAAGGTATATGCTAATAGTATACTATTATTCTGTTAGCTAATGCGTATATAGAATAGTTTGCTAAGACTAGAGCTAGTTATATCTTAGTGTAAAAAATGTATGTAATTAGCTTCTGCTAGTAGTCTGGCTAAAACGCCTACTAAAAGGTATAATATCCACATTTTAATAATACGGATATTGCTAATATCTATATAGCTTTATACCCACACTATCCCCCATATAGAGA